>ENA-OQVM01000926-OQVM01000926.1-marine-metagenome-genome-assembly--contig:-NODE-926-length-41858-cov-7.549580_pt1 | contig 41858 bp, 49 predicted proteins | sample MGYA00237776_ERZ505498 | MGnify/ENA primary metagenome ERZ505498 (study PRJEB26159, sample SAMN06265151) | marine metagenome | isolation source: Helgoland LTER site | place: Germany:Helgoland, sampling...
GATACGTATTCGATTCTTTTTTTGAGCCGATGGAGGGACTCGAACCCACGACCTGCTGATTTCAAATCAGCTGCTCTAGCCAGCTGAGCTACATCGGCTTTTATTGGTATAAAACCCCGTTCTTTCGAACGGTGTGCAAATGTAGATATTTATTTTTTTTGATTCAAATGATTTGCACAAAAAAATCACGTATTAACTGAAGTTTCTTTATGTTTTTTCAAAATACGCTCTGCTGCCCTGACATTCAAATCAATAGCTTCTTCGAAGGTTTTGCAAGTTTTCTTAACAATTACATCATCTCCAACAATTCTTAGTTTAATCTCAGCAAACTTATTAATTCGATCCGATGCATTCTCTACCTTAAAGACAACTTCTGCACTTAAAATCTTATCATAAAACTGTTCTAGTTTTTCGATTTTCTTCTTGGCGAAGTCAATGAGTTTACCGTCGGCTGTAAAATTGATGGATTGAATGTTAATTGTCATAATTGAGGGATTTAAATTAAAACTATTTTTCGGTACCACGGGGGTGGGCTTGAGCGTACACTTTTTTCATTTTATCAATACTGGTATGCGTATAAACTTGTGTAGCTGCCAAAGAAGCATGTCCCAAAAGTTCTTTTACAGCATTCAAGTCTGCCCCTTTATTGAGCAAATGAGTAGCAAAACTATGCCGTAACATATGAGGGCTTCTTTTAACCTTTGTTGATACTAAACTAATATAATCATTTACGGTTTTGTAAACAAAATTCTCGGACACTTTTCCTCCTTTTTCTGATTGAATAAAAAAACTGTTGTGTTCAAAATTTGGGTTTTGCTCAGCGAGCGTTTGGTATTCTTGAAGTGTAGTTGCCAAAGTACTTATAATTGGTATCAAGCGTTCTTTGTTGCGTTTTCCAAGAACTCGAAGTGTTGCAGTGTCAAAAGAAACATCACTACTCTTTAGTGCTATGAGTTCGGCGCGTCTCATTCCGGTAGCGTATAAGAGCTCAATGATTGTTTTTTGTAGCACCCCTTTACGGCTATCCTCAAAATGATTCCCTTCTAAAAGGGTTGCCATTTCTTTTTCTGAAAAAGGAATATGCACCTTCTTTGTTTCTTTTAATGGTATGTGTTTTCGTAGAGGAGAAACTGTGATAATCTCGGTTCGAAGTAAGAAGTTGTAATACGACCGAAGTACAGAAATTTTACGGTTTACCGTTCGGTTACTTTTTCCCTGATCGACAAGAGCTATAATCCAAGAACGTATAATTGTATAGGGGAGTTGATCGATGTCTTGTTCCTCGAAAGTTTCTTGACAAAATTGCTGAAAACTTTGTAAGTCTTTAGAATAAGCGAGTTGGGTATGGGACGAATATTTACGTTCAAAAGTTATATACTCGATATAGCGGGGTATAGACATAAAAAAACGTTGTTACTCAAAGTTATAAAACTTTAAACAACAACGTTTGTTTTTTTGCAGCAATTAAAAACTATAGACTTTCTGAGTCTCTTAATTTTTGAATGTATTGTGCTTTTTGAATTTTGACTCTGTTCTTGACAGAAGGTTTAGCAAACTGCTTTCGTGCGCGTAATTGACGCATGCCACCAGTTTTATCAAATTTTCGTTTGTAGCGCTTTAAAGCTCTATCGATATTCTCACCTTCTTTAATTGGTATAATTAACATAATAATGCACCTCCTTTCGTTAAAATAGATCGCAAAGATAAACAACCTTTGAGATAAATCTAATTTTTATTTATTTAATCTCTCAAGAGTTCTCTTGAGATCACTAATTTCTGTATTTCTGTAGTTCCTTCGCCAATGGTACAAAGCTTTGCATCGCGATAAAACTTTTCAACGGGATAGTCTTTTGTGAATCCATAGCCTCCATGAATCTGCACCGCTTCGCTTGTAACTTTCACACATACTTCTGATGCATACATCTTTGCCATTGCTCCGATCTTGGTAATGTTCTTACCCTGAATCTTATCGAATGCAGCCTTATGCAACAACAATTCAGATGCTTCTATTTCGGTAGCCATTTCTGCTAGTTTAAACGAAATTCCTTGAAAAGAACTGATCGGTTGTCCAAATTGCTTCCGCTCTTTCGAGTATTGCAGTGCTGCTTGGTATGCCCCCTTGGCAACTCCTAAAGAAAGTGCACCAATTGAAATACGACCTCCGTCTAATATCTTCATGGATTGAATGAACCCCTCTCCTACTTCGCCTAATCTGTTTTCGTCAGGAATAATGCAGTTATCAAAAACCATTTCAGCAGTTTCCGAAGCACGCATTCCTAATTTATCTTCCTTTTTACCATAACCAAAACCTGGAGTTCCTCGTTCTATTACAAATGCAGTCATTCCCCTGCTATCTCCTTTTTCGCCATTACGCGCAACAACTACAGCAATGTGTCCACTTTTTCCGTGTGTAATAAAATTCTTAGTTCCATTAAGCACCCATGAATCTCCCTGTTTCTTTGCAGTTGTATTCATCCCTTTAGCATCAGAACCTGTGTTGTGTTCGGTCAATCCCCAAGCACCTATATGCTCGCCAGAAGTAAGCTTAGGAAGCCATTTGGAACGTTGTGATTCGTTACCAAAAAGATAGATGTGATTTGCACAAAGTGAATTGTGTGCCGCTACAGATAGTCCGATTGACGGATCTACAATAGAAATTTGTTCAATTACAGCAATGTACTCGTGATAGCCCAAACCAGAACCTCCATATTCTTCAGGAATTAGCACACCTAAAAAACCTAGAGCACCTGCCTTGCGTAAAACGTCCATCGGTAGATGTTGAGATTCATCCCATTCTCGAACGTGGGGTTTTATATACTGTAACGCAAAATCTCGAGCTGAGTCAGCTATTAAATCTAACGATTCTGATGTCTCATAAGAGAAAGCAGTTGGATTCATAAATATAATATTTACTGCAAATATAGTGCTAATCTTTCTATTTTCAAGGAATCGAAACCGGGTTCAGATCGAAGGTTTTCAAAACTTAAATTTTGGTTCCGTGTTCGTAATCCAATGATCTTTTTTGCCTCAGATTTACTCAAATACGGTATCCTTAAAAGTGCCTCCATTGTAACCTCAGCGATTGGTATCTTAACACGCTCTGGCTTTGTTATTAATTTAAACTGACGCTTTACTTTCTCGACGACTAAAGAATCTAAACCATATACTTCATAGAGTTGGTCAAGCTCATCAAAACCCTGTAAACGCTTTCGGTATTTAACAATCCGCTTGGAAAGCACTTCTCCAATTCCACGGACTTGAGTCAAATCTCTTGCTGAAGAAGTATTCAAGTTCTTTACTTCGATGGATTTTGGTATCTTTGTTTTTTCAGTCTGAGTAGTCACCCAATCGGGGAATTTAAAATAAGGTCTGTACTGTTTTATCCAGCTTGGAGTTACTTGGGTAATTTGCTCAAATGCTGCGACAGTATTGATGAACTCTCCAGAGTCTCGACACAGATGAAGGCGTTCAATTTCTTTTACAGAAAGTCCCAGCTGATATCCTTTTGAAAGTGAAATGTAGTTGGGGTTGAAGGGAAAAATACGGGCTGTTGCTTTTGTAGTTTTACTAAATCTATCTGTTCTTGCAAGGCAGCATCAAAAGCAAGGATATCCATTGCATCTTTTTCAAGGGTGTAACGATCTAGATAAATCTGAAAACCAATCAATACTAAAAATAAAAAAAAGGCCACACGCTGTGTTCGAAAGGAACAAAAAGCGAATGACCTTCTTTTTAACATCTTTATATTTTACCCCTCTATCGTACGAATCGCTTTTATAAATTTATTTAATTCTTCTTTTACTTTTGGAAAAAGGAGAAGTAATCCAATCATATTGGGAAATACTAATGCAAGAATCATTGCATCTGAGAATTTAATTACCGCGTCTAAAGTAGAAGCCGCTCCAATAATTACAAATAATAAGAATATGATCTTATACACTAAATCAGCCTTTTTTCCTTTACCAAAAAGATACTTCCAAGATTGCAAACCATAATAAGACCAAGAAATCATTGTACTAAATGCAAACAGTACAATTGCAATTGTAAGTATGTAAGAGAATCCTGGGATAACAGAATCAAAGGCTCTAGAAGTTAAATCTACACCTCCTAGACTTTCACCAGATCCATTAAGAATTACATTACTACCTTGCACAGAACCATACTCAAAAACACTTTGTAGATTAGATCCATCAATATTAAAGAAAATAATTACTAAAGCAGTCATTGTACAAATCACTACAGTATCAATAAACGGCTCTAATAGAGCTACCAATCCTTCTGAAGCTGAATGTTTTGTTTTAACGGCTGAGTGAGCAATTGCTGCAGAACCAGCGCCAGCTTCATTAGAGAATGCTGCTCTTTGGAAACCAACGATTATAACCCCAACAATACCTCCTAAACCAGCCATAGGGCTGAATGCTCCTTCAAAAATCAGCCCGAAAGCATCATCAATATAACTGTAATTAGCGAAAATTATAATTAAAGCTGCTAACACATATATCCCTGCCATAAATGGAACAATTTTTTCTGTAATTGATGCGATTCTCTTAATTCCGCCAATAATGACAATACCTACAAGTACTGCTAAAACAATACCTATAATAACGCCAGATGCTCCGCCTTCAATTCCAAATAAAGATGATAATTGTACAGCAGCTTGGTTGGACTGAAAAGCATTACCACCACCGAAAGAAGCCCCTACACATAGTATAGCAAACACGACACCTAAAATTTTCCCTAAAACTTTCAGGCCCCTTTCTTCAAGTCCTTTAGATAAATAGTACATCGGTCCACCATAAACAGTTCCATCTTCACCAACATCTCGGTATTTAACACCCAATGTGCATTCTACAAACTTGGTTGACATCCCAATCAATCCACAAACAACCATCCAAAAAGTAGCCCCAGGACCACCCAAAGCGATTGCCACAGCAACCCCTGCAATATTCCCCAAACCAACTGTTCCTGAAACTGCAGTTGCCAGTGCCTGAAAATGAGAAACTTCACCATCTCCAGCGGCATCTTCAATGCTGTCATATTTACCACGTACTATGTTGATAGCAGTAGGAAATCTTCTTACATTTATGAATCCAAAATATACAGTGAAAAATGTTGCTCCAACAACCAATAATACTACGACAAAAGGGATATTATATTCCCCAAGAGGAATAGTCGTTAAAACAAGTCCTTCCCATGCTGATGCAATGGGCATAAACCAATCATCAATTCGCTGATCTAGCCCCTTTTCTTGGGCAAAAATTGAGGGTATTGAAAGTACCGATAAAAGTAAAAATAGGAACTTCGATTTATTTGTTATGTACTTCATAGTTTGTAATCTTCTGAAATTAGTTGACGTCCAAGATCGAAAAATTAGGCTAGAAAACAAACTTTAATCCAAAGTCATTTTTACAAATCAAAAACAGAGGTGCGTTTTGTGTAGATCATATCCTTCAATTTCATCCAGAAAGCAAGGGTCAAGTAGAGACCAAAAATACCTCCAAAAGTTGCAAAAGAAGCGTATATAAAAAACAAGCGGACGTTCTTAACTTTCATACCCAAAGTGTCTGCAAAGCGACTACTCACTTCAAAGCCATGCTTTTCGAACCAATGTCTAATTTTATTCATGTTTTTGGGCTGTGGTTAATAAGGTATATCCGATACTGCAATTTAAGCATTTTTTTAAATCACAATAGGTAGTTTTTAACTGAATTAAACTTTGTGAATCTAGAGCGGAAGTAGCGCCAACTTTTAATTTCTCGAATCCCGAAACGATACTGTTCTTCTCTGGCTTTAATTGTTGTGCCCAATCGAAAATGAGTTCCGATGGATCATTACCTATGTGTTTCTCGTATGCAAATTTCAGCGGAATTACAGTATTGATCAACAACAACTCTTGAAAGGCTTTAGATATTCCCTTATTTTTTGAAGCTGAACTTTTACCGAATACGTAATGTGTTTTCCAATAGTCCGATACTCGAACGTCAGCAAGCCAGTCCGTTTTGAACTGATTTTCTTTTTGGATAAAACGAGAAAAGAGGCCTTGGGTTGAAGCATAAAATTGAGCGAACTGTGCCCAGCGTATGGTTGGAAAATTTAGTGGTCGTAATCGACTGTATTGCATTCCAACTCCTTCTGTTGTTTGTAGTTGATACTTACTCTTTAAATAGAAATAGGTTGCCCCTAACTCTTCATGATACAAATCGTTATAAGACGGAATCAACATTCCCGACATACCCATAAACAACGCTTCAAGTTTTCCTACCTCATCCCAGTTTTTTCGAATTACATGGAACGGAATGGCTTTAGCTACCTCAAGAAAAGAGGCTCCATTTACATTCAAACCAAAGTTTTTGGCGAGTAAAACAAAACACACTGCTTCCCAATCATTTTTGAATTGGCTCAACAATTCATCGATTAGCTTGGACCTGCGTTCGATCCGTTCTATAAAAAGACGCTCTTTCCAATGGGTCCAAACCATGCTGTCAATCGTATGGATTTGATCTTCGCACGGAATTCATTGAGGGCGATGCAAAAATTGCTTTTGATAGTGTTCTAGAAACTTTGGAGATACAATTTTGGACAACTCTAAAGTAGGTAAGAGCGTACCTGATTGTGTTACCACAAGAACATCATCTTCCCAAACTACATGAAGAATTACTGCATCATAATTAGAATCCTGTTGGTGTTGATGCGCAAACCAATCGGATGATTTGATGTGAATTTCAACATGACCGATCCAATCCAACACATCAATCTTTAAACGAGCATCAGAAAAATCTGGCCCTGCATGGGTGTTGTATACTCCCTGATTTACAACCTGCAAAGAAGACCCTTGGGTTGTTGTAAGGTTGTTGAGTGGAAATTTTTGATGCTTCCACAAAAAGTGTAAAAAATCTTTCTTCATAAGCTTGGGGCAATGAAAAGACTTTAAGCTAGATTATGTTACAACGTCTCCAGTCCAAGCCATTATTCCTCCGTCTAGATTATAGGCAGAGGCAATTCCTAGCTGTCCTAATAACTGACAGGCTTGTCCACTTCGAGCTCCAGAACGACAGTAAACAAAATAGGACTTGTCTTTGTCCAATGCCTGAATAGCATCCATGAACTCCTGTGGTTGTCTTATATCAATCAGTTGTGCACCCTTGATATATCCAGACTCATACTCTTCCTCTGTTCTCACATCCAAGATTATAGCGTCGGCTGTTTCATCCATTAAAGAAACCCATTCTTTTTGATCTAGATTATTCATCTTAATTAATTTTACTCAAATGTAAATGGATTTGACGGATCTTCAAAACATTATTTTCAAGGAAGTGATTTTGTTTTTTAAATAAAATCTATATATTTGTACCTACAATTGTTGTCAATACAATATATGAGCAAGCAACTAACAAAAGATACCGTAATAAGCATTTTGAAGTGTGGCTATAAAGTCAACGACGAATTATCTGCCATGTTCAAAACCCATGGAATTTCGTTACCACAATTCAATGTGCTACGAATCTTAAGGGGCCGAAAAGGAGAAGCTGCCAATTTATCGACCATCCAAGAACAGATGATTCATAAAATGAGCAACACAACTCGCCTCATCGACAAATTAATCGAAGGAGATTATGTGAATCGCTTTGTGTGTGAAAAAAACCGCCGAAAGATTGAGATATTCATAACCAAAAAAGGACTTGAACTTTTAAGCTCACTGGACCTTCAACTAGACGCCAAAGAACAGTTTCTTATAAACAATCTAGAAGATAAAGAAAAAGAAGAATTAATGCGACTTCTTTCGAAAGTACAAACCAGCATTACATCAGAAACTTAATTTTAACTTAAAAAAATGAAAATGAAAAAAACATTTGCAACATTACTTTTAACATCTGCTACTTTTTTTGGTATCCAAAATATAAGCGCTCAAGAAACTGCAATCAACGCAGCTGAAAGTACGATTCATTGGTTGGGTAAAAAAGTAACCGGACAACACGAAGGAAACATCAGCCTCGTATCTGGAAAATTAGAAATGGAAGGCGACGTGCTAACAGGTGGGTCTTTTACAGTAGACATGAGTTCAATGACTGTTACGGATATTCAAGGGGAATATGCAGAGAAACTTAAAGGGCATTTAAAATCAGATGACTTTTTTGGCGTAGCTACGAATCCAGAAGCAACTTTAGCCTTTACTTCTGTAGAAGCGAAGGGAACAGGTTTATATACAGTTACTGGAGATTTCACAATCAAAGGAAAAACAAACCCTGCAACTTTTGATCTTCAAATAAGCGTAGGAGAAGCAACTGCCAAAGTAATCATCGACCGTTCTTTATACGGTATACGTTATGGATCTACTTCTTTCTTTGACAACTTAGGAGACAAAGCAATCTACAATGACTTCGAATTAGACGTAACCTTAAAACTATAATTGCCATGCGAATTGAACGACCAAAATGTGGATGTGGAAACACACAAAATCCAGAAGGATATTGTGACGGTTCTCACGCGAATAAATAATTTGTGATTCTATTGGATTAAAAATATTTTGAACTATATTTGAACTAATGAAACGAAATACAAATTTTACAGCGTGGTGGAACGAATAAATTAATTTATTCGTGATCAACGCTATTTCAATATATCAAAGGCTTGTCATCACGACAAGCCTTTTTTAATTTTAGACCTATGAAAACTTTTACATTACAATCGCAACATAAAAAAATACTGGCGGATACCCTGACTCCAGTAAGTGCGTATTTGAAGATTCGAGATGTTTTTCCTCACAGCTTACTTCTAGAAAGTAGCGACTACCATGCGAACAACAAAAACTTCTCGTACATCTGTTGTAACCCGATTGCTTCCATAGAATTAAAAAATAAAAAACTTACCATTCAATACCCAAACGGTGAGCGCACTAGTGAAACCCATGGGGCGGACGCTAATATTCCAGAACGCATTCATCAATTTTCGCAACAATTCGAAAGTAACGATTATCCTTTCAAATTCATAAGCAATGGTATTTTCGGTTACATCGCTCACGATGCAGTGGAACATTTCGAAAACTTGGAGTTGAATCAAGAAAAAGAAGGTCTGGATATTCCCGAAATATTCTATGCCGTATATCAAAACATCATTGCGATAAGTCTATTCAATCACGAAGCACATTTATTCTCTCATGTTTACGATGGAAACCATAACATCGAAACCATAGAACAACTACTAGAAGCAAAAAATAGTACTCGATTTTCTTTTGAAAAAGTAGGGGATAAAACTTCAAATCTAACGGATGAAGAGTACTTGAAATTTGTAGAACAAGGAAAACAACATTGTTTTCGGGGCGATGTTTTTCAACTGGTTCTTTCTCGACGTTTCTCTCAAAAATTCAAAGGAGATGAATTCAATGTATACCGAACCCTACGATCCATCAATCCTTCCCCCTACCTCTTCTTTTTTGATTATGGAGATTTCAAAATTTTCGGAAGCTCTCCAGAAGCTCAAATCATTGTTGAAGAAGGAAAGGCAGAAATTCACCCCATTGCAGGAACTTTCAAACGAACTGGGAACGATGAACAAGACAAGCAATCTGCATTGGAACTCGCCAAAGATCCAAAAGAAAATAGTGAGCATGTGATGCTGGTCGATTTAGCCAGAAATGATTTAAGCAGAAATGGTTCTAATGTAATTGTAGAAAAAAACAGAGAAATTCAATTTTTCTCCCACGTGATTCACTTGGTGTCTAAAGTAACTTGTACCATGAAAAAAGCTGCAAAGACGTTCCAAGTAGTTGCCGACACGTTCCCTGCTGGAACCCTAAGTGGAGCACCCAAGCACAATGCACTAAAACTCATTGATCGCTACGAAAAAACAAAACGCAATTTCTATGGAGGTGCCATTGGATATATGGACTTTAAAGGCAATTTCAATCACGCCATCATCATCCGTTCTTTTTTATCCAAAAACCAGGAGCTGCATTATCAAGCCGGTGCCGGGATTGTAGCCGATTCCGTTCCCGAAAATGAATTACAAGAAGTATATAACAAATTAGGAGCTTTAGACAAAGCCTTAACCTTAGCCGAAGATGTTTAATATGAAAAGAGTTTTCCTCATTGACAATTACGATTCGTTCACCTATAATTTGGTGCACTACCTAGAAGAGTTGCATTGCGACGTTACCGTAAAACGAAACGACCAATTTAACTTGGACGAACTTGAAACTTTTGACTATATCGTACTTTCTCCTGGACCCGGTATTCCAGAGGAATCCGGCTTACTCAAAGCAGCTATTGAACGCTACGCTCCCACTAAAAACATCTTGGGTGTTTGTTTAGGTCAACAAGCAATTGCAGAAGTATTTGGCGCAAAGCTCATCAACTTAGACAAAGTGTATCACGGAGTTGCTACTCCTATTAATGTTGTTAAAGATGATGTTCTTTTCACTGATCTTCCCAAAACTTTTGAAGTTGGTCGGTATCATTCTTGGGTAGTTCAAACACCACTTCCCGATGAATTGATTGCTACTTCTTTTGACGAAGAAGGGCAACTGATGTCTTTGCGACACAAAACACATAACGTTTGTGCGGTTCAGTATCACCCAGAATCTGTACTGACGCCTGATGGAAAAAAAATAATTGAAAATTGGATTAACTCATAAGCTATGAAAAGCACACTCAACCGTATGATTCATCACGAGCTACTTTCTAAAGAAGAAGCCCAACAGATGATTGTCAATATTGCAGATGGGAAATACAACAGCAGTCAGATTGCTTCCTTTTTGACCGTTTTCATGATGCGGAGTATCAGCCTACAAGAACTCGAAGGTTTTCGCGAAGCTTTACTAGAACTTTGTATTGCTGTTAACCTGAGCGAATTTGAAACAATTGATTTATGTGGTACAGGAGGAGATGAAAAAGACACCTTCAACATTTCTACCCTTTCCTCTTTTGTAACAGCTGGTGCAGGAATTCATGTATCAAAACATGGGAATTATGGTGTTTCTTCGGGCTGTGGATCGAGTAATGTTTTGGAGCATCTGGGCATTCGGTTTTCAAACGATGAAGATTTTTTAAAACGCTGTATGGATCAAGCTGGAATTTGCATTTTACATGCTCCTCTCTTTCATCCGGCAATGAAAAATGTAGCTCCAGTTCGAAAGGATCTAGGGGTAAAAACGTTTTTCAATATGCTAGGTCCGTTGGTCAATCCGTCTTTTCCGAAATATCAGTTGACCGGGGTTTTCAATTTAGAGCTTGCTCGCCTCTATCACTACCTATTTCAAAAAACAGAACAACAGGTTACCGTTCTTTATGACCTCAAAGGTTATGATGAAATATCCTTAACCGGTTCTACAAAGGCATTGAGTAAAAACAGCGAGCGGGTATTGACACCAACTGATTTTGGAGTACAGCTACTTCAAGCTTCTGATATTTCTGGGGGATCGAGTGTGGCTTCCTCTGCCAGTATTTTTATGAATGTCCTTCAAAACAAAGGAACCCTAGCCCAACAAAACGTTGTATGTGCCAACGCCGGAATGGCAATCGCTACAGCTTTAAACGTAAGCCCTATTGAAGGCTTTGAAAAAGCAAAAGAATCATTAGAAAGCGGCAAAGCCTTGCACGCTTTAACAACCTTACAAAAACTAAGCATCTAATGACTATTTTAGATAAAATAATTGCAGACAAAAAAATAGAAGTTGCTTTACGCAAACAACTTTTCCCTGTCTCTTATTGGGAAGCATCTCCCCTTTTTGGACGAACAACTTCCTCCCTAGCGAAGGCCTTACGATCAAGTCAATCTGGAATAATTGCAGAACACAAACGCCGATCACCTTCGAAACAAAACATCAACAGTTCCTTATCGGTAACCGATGTTGCGCAAGGTTATGAAGCAGCTGGGGTTTGCGGGATGTCGGTCCTTACCGACGGCAAATATTTTGGCGGCTCCCTCGAAGATTTAACCCTTGCACGGGCAGTAACAGATTTTCCATTGTTACGCAAAGAATTCATTGTTGACGAGTACCAACTCATCGAAGCAAAGGCACATGGAGCGGATGTGATTTTATTAATTGCTTCGGTATTGACTCGGAAAGAAATTGAACAGCTCTCTACAGCTGCACAAAGTTTAGGCTTAGAAGTTTTATTGGAAGTACATAATTTAGAAGAACTAGAAAAGTCGATTATGCCATCATTAGATCTTTTTGGTGTAAACAACCGTAACCTAAAAACCTTTGAAGTTGATCTCGACACCAGCCGAACATTAGTAGAGAAAATTCCTTTGGATTTTGTAAAGATTTCGGAAAGTGGGATCAGCAATGCTGCTTCAATAGTCGATTTAAAAACCTATGGTTATCAAGGATTTTTGGTTGGCGAAAATTTCATGAAAACAGAAAATCCGGGTGCAAGCGCAGCTGCATTCATCAAAACCATTGAAGATGAAGCTTAAAGTATGTGGCATGCGGCTAACAGAAAATATTGAAGCACTTGCAGCTTTAACGCCAGACTATATGGGATTTATTTTCTGGGCACCTTCATCTCGTTTTGTGGATGGACCAACGCCAAGCCTCTCTAAGAATATTAAAAAAACTGGTGTTTTTGTAGATGCCTCAATCGATTATATCGAAACAATTATCAAAGAACACCAATTACAAGCTGTTCAGCTACACGGAAAAGAAGCTCCAGAATACTGCACTTACGTACAATCTTTAAAAGTAGAAGTTATCAAAGCTTTCAGTATCAAAGATCAATTTGATTTCAAAATCTTAGCCCCTTACGAAAGCAGTTGTGACTTTTACTTATTCGATTCCAAAGGGGAACTCCCCGGTGGAAATGGATATGGATTTGATTGGCAACTGTTAAAAGAATACCCATCTCAAAAACCTTTTTTTCTTAGTGGTGGTATTGGATTAAAAAACATAAAAGCCATTCGAGAATTAGAAAAAATAAAATTACCACTCTACGCAATTGATGTGAATAGTGCATTTGAAAGTACACCGGGAGTAAAGAAAATAGATGAATTAACACAATTTAAAAACGAATTGTATGAACTATAATGTAGACGAAAAAGGATATTACGGAGATTTTGGGGGAGCATTTATCCCAGAAATGTTGTATCCAAATGTAGCTGAATTACGAGAAAACTATCTTAAAATCACAGCAGAACCTGAGTTCCAAAAAGAATTTGACGCTTTACTAAGAGATTATGTCGGGAGGCCTACCCCCTTGTATTTTGCCAAGCGCTTATCGGAAAAATACAACACCAAAATCTACCTCAAACGAGAAGATTTGTGTCATACGGGAGCACATAAGGTCAATAACACCATTGGTCAAATACTCTTAGCCAAGCGTTTGGGTAAAACGCGAATCATTGCCGAAACTGGAGCCGGACAACACGGTGTAGCCACGGCCACGGTTTGTGCCTTAATGGGAATTGAATGTATTGTATACATGGGCGAACTCGACATCAAACGTCAGGCGCCAAACGTAGCCCGAATGAAAATGCTAGGCGCAGAAGTTCGTCCTGCACTATCGGGAAGCAAGACTCTAAAAGATGCTACCAACGAAGCCATCCGAGATTGGATCAACAATCCGGTAGATACCCACTACATCATTGGTTCGGTAGTAGGCCCACACCCCTACCCGGATATGGTAGCTCGTTTTCAATCGGTTATTAGTGAGGAAGTAAAAATCCAATTGCAAGAACTCGAAGGGCGCGACTATCCCGACCATGTAATTGCTTGTGTTGGTGGCGGAAGTAACGCCGCTGGACTTTACTATCATTATCTAAATGATACCCGTGTAAACATCATCGCGGTTGAAGCTGCCGGAAAAGGTATCGATTCTGGCGCTAGTGCTGCCACCTCTGCCCTAGGAAAAGAAGGCATTATTCACGGAAGTAAAACCTTATTGATGCAAACCCCCGACGGACAAATCACAGAACCTTATTCCATTTCTGCCGGACTCGACTACCCCGGAGTAGGACCGATGCACGCACACTTATTCCGAAGTGAACGCGCCGAATTCGTCTCCGTTCCCGATCAAGAAGCTATGGATTGGGGATTGACACTTTCACAAATGGAAGGAATTATACCCGCTATTGAAACCGCGCATGCATTTGCGGCTTTGGACGTGCGTAAATTCGGGCCCGATGAAGTGGTTGTTTTTAACTGCTCGGGACGTGGAGACAAAGATTTAGATACCTATATCGATTATTTTAAGTTGTAAATAAAAGACTACAAAAAATGAAACAAAATAGAATAGACCTCAAATTTCAGGAAGACAAAAAATTATTGTCCATCTATTTTTCTGCTGGGTTTCCCAACCTAGAAGACACCGTACCGATTCTAAAAAACCTGCAAGCTGCAGGAGTAGATATGGTCGAAATCGGACTTCCTTTTTCTGATCCACTTGCCGACGGGCCTACCATTCAAGAAAGCTCTACCCAGGCGCTTATAAACGGCATGACCACGGAAAAACTATTTACCCAACTCGAAAGCATCCGAGATCATATTGATATTCCTTTGGTATTAATGGGCTATTTCAATCCCATGATGCAATACGGGATCGAAAAGTTTTGTAAGCGTTGTGAAGCAATCGGAATTGATGGACTCATCATTCCGGATCTACCGGTAGATGTGTACCACGAAAACTACAAAAGCTTGTTTGACCAACACGGACTCTACAATATGTTTTTGATTACCCCACAAACTCCAGACGCACGTATTCGCTATATCGACGAAGTTTCTAATGGATTCATCTACATGGTTTCGAGTGCAGCAGTTACCGGTGCTAAAACTACCTTTGGCGCAACACAAACCGACTATTTTCAGCGCATTGCCAATATGAATCTAAAAACACCAACCGTAGTTGGTTTTGGGATCAGTAATACGGAAACCTATACCGCAGCAATTTCCCATTCCAAAGGTGCGATCATTGGTTCTGCTTTCATTAAATTTTTAGAAGAAAAAGGCGTGGATCAGATCCACGAATTTGTGAAAGGAATTCGATAAGAACTCCTATTCCATTTATTTTCATATTTTTAAGTTGAATACTACCCCCCAAACCGTATTCCTAAACCATGGTTAACCTACAACACTCCTCGGCTGTTTTCTGGGCTTCCGTTCCTAGGAAGCTGGCCTTTGTACTGCTTTTTTTGAGTGCCGTTTTAGAACATTGAATTCTGAAGCAAGCTTCCTTTATCCACAAATAAGAGTTTTACCGAAGGTGTGTATACACACTAGTTACTCTCAACCCACTCTACTCAACCCCATGACAAACCACTTCAACTGGAAAAAGAAACTTTTTTCGAAAACCTATACCCTTTGCTCGAGCAACACACCAATTGGGAAGTTAAAATCAGGTGCTTAAAAAAACACGCCCATACTGCTCGGCTCTAAAATCTAGTGTATTGTATTTTGGATTGCGCTTTTTGGCTTCTTTATATGCTAGCATACTTCCAATCGCGCGGTTTGCTGTCCCAGATGGCGCGGTTAGGCTGTGGGCTATTATTGTTCTGCCAGCGCATACAAATTGATGCTTTCGAGGAACCTGATCGTCTATGCATTCCAATGGAATAGTAGCTTTTTTCAACAGTTTGCGTAAAAAATACTCAGGACCGTTTTTACTATTTCCTCCCGTTAAGATTAGCGTATCAACCTTTGGGTGATGCTCCAAAATCGAGAGCACATCGCGCAATTGGACATCTTGCATTCCCAAATCCGATGCATCTATTTTATCGCGATATGCGCCACCTACAATATCACAAATTCCAAAACGCTCCCGTTTCAAAAATGCTTTGCGTTGCTCAATTGCGTGGTTTGTATTTTCAAAAACCAGGTTAAGGTCGTACAAACGATCCCATATTTTCCATAGCATCCCACTACTACTGCCATAACAAAAATCTACATCCTGATCGTTTAGTGCTCCTGTTGAAAATCTTGGTGGCGGAAGGGTCCCAACGATTAAACGAGTAGTGTTTTTTGGAATATAAGGCGGATACGGATGTTCGTGGAACCACATATTTGGAATTTTATCTAAAAATAGATATATTAGTTTAAACCAAATCAGCATCTTATGGGAAAAGGAGATAAAAAATCGCGTCGAGGTAAAATTATTTTAGGCACTTCTGGTGTAAAACGAAACCGTAAAAAAAATAAAAAAAGAGAGCAAAATCCTAGCGAATAAAAACAGGCTGCATTTCGTTTAGAGTATGCTCTTGACTGTACTGATAACCATCTGTATTAAATCCTAACAGATCGGCTTGTGTGTTACACTCCTGATCGAGAATATACCGAACCATCATACCACGAGCTTTTTTAGCAAAGAATGAAATCATCTTGAGTTTGCCATTCTTAAAATCTTTGAACTGGGGTGTGACGATGGAGGCATTAAGCGTTTTGGTATCGACCGCTGCAAAATATTCATTACTGGCTAAATTCACCAAGAGTTCGTCTTCTTGCATATCATCATTTAGGGTTTGGGTTACTCTCGATTTCCAAAAGTCTGGCAAATTTTTCTTCACTCCAACTGAGAATTTAGTTCCCATTTCTAAGCGATAAGCTTGCATTAAATCCAACGGCTTTAACACCCCATATAAACCCGATAGAATTCGTAGCTGATCTTGTAAGGTTGCTATTTTATCAATAGATAGACTATACACATCAAGTCCAGTATACACATCACCATCAAAAGTATAGACCGCAGGGCGTGCGTTTTCTGATGTAAAAGGCAGCTGAAAAGCTTGGTTGCGTTCCCAGTTCAACTGGGATAGGTTTTCGGAAATCCCCATCAATTTCCCTAAGCCTGTAACTGATTTTTTCTTCAACAGTTTATTGATTCGTTCTGCTTCAGACAAAAAAACAGGTTGAGTCGTTTGTGTAGTCGGAAGTTTCTTCTCAAAGTTTAACGATTTGGCAGGGGAAATGATCATTTTCATAGTCCAACAATTTTACTTAAAAGTAAGCGGTTCAATTGAAAACTACAAATGAATTGGATTCCAACTTTTTATAGCCGTATTACAAATTTTTATGTACGGCGTATTGTCGCCATTTTTCTAACGCTAGGCGCATGTCGTCTGGAATTTCAGAATCGAATTGCATCCATTTCCCAGTTACGGGATGTTCAAAACCTAAGGTTTTCGCATGGAGTGCTTGACGTGGAAGTAGTTTAAAACAATTGTCAACAAACTGTTTGTATTTCGTAAAACTAGTCCCCTTTAAAATTGCATCTCCACCATAACGCTCATCGTTGAAAAGCGTATGACCAATATGCTTCATATGAGCACGAATTTGGTGGGTACGTCCAGTTTCTAATTGGCATTCTAAAAAGGTAACATATCCTAAGCGCTCCAGTACTTTGTAGTGCGTAACTGCTGGCTTCCCTATCTCTTCATCCTCATCAAAAACAGTCATTTGCAAACGGTTTCTTGGGTGACGGCCGATGTTTCCTTCTATGGTTCCACTATCCGCTTTAACATCACCCCAAACCAAAGCAAAATATTTACGCTCTGAACTTTTATCAAAAAATTGCTTTGACAGGTGGGTCATTGCGGTTTCTGTTTTGGCTACCACCAACAAACCCGTTGTATCTTTATCAATTCGGTGAACCAGACCGGGGCGTTGTTTATCGTTTTGAGGCAGGTTGTCAAAATGAAACATTAAACCGTTTATAAGTGTACCGGAATAGTTTCCATGACCCGGATGAACGACCATTCCTGCAGCTTTGTTAACAATAATTAAACTATCGTCTTCATAAACCACATCAATAGGAAGGTCTTCACCAACTAATAGATTTTCATAAGGCGGATGTCCGAAAAGTACACGGACCGTATCGCCACCTTTTACTTTATAGCTCGACTTAACAACGACATCATTAACAAATATACTACCCTCTTTAGCGGCGTTTTGTATTTTATTGCGAGTTGCATTCTCTACTCGATTCATCAAGTATTTATCTACTCGAAGAGGTTCTTGTCCTGGATCTGCAGTAAAAGAAAAGTGTTCGTGTAGCACCTGTTCTCCCTGAAATTCAGGATCTAAATTATCGTTTTCCATTTCCTAAGACTAAGTCTATTTTTGAAGTTTTAGGAAGGACAACTCCGGGCTCGATTTTATCTCCTTGATAACGGATTTCGAGAACCATATCCTTTCCTATGTTGTTGCGGTAACTAATTTCGCCCAGCTCAAATCCTACAGCGGTAAGTCGGGTTTCAGCATTACGCTTGGTGATTTGTATTACGTTGGGGACACTCAACTTTCGATAACCAGAAGGGTTGACTGTAAGGTAGATTTTTCTTCCTTGCTTCACGTCTGAACCAGCAGTTGGGAGTTGCTCTATTACAGAAAAAGGTGGGTAGTTGGGGTTAAATTTTGCAGAATCAAGCACTTCATACCGCAGTTCATATTGTTCCAAAACAGAAGCAACTGTTTCTAAAGAGAGTGCTTCAATATCAGGAACTTGAGTATGCTTTCCATGCTGAGTATATTGGTTTAAACCCCAAAAACACAACCCAATGAACAATACCACTAAGAGGCCAGCCCAAAGCAATTGCTTTACAAAGAGTTTACTAAAAAAGAAACGTAAAAAATTCATTGTGATTTCAATATGCCGTAAAGATAATAAATCCCTCTTGTTTTGAACGATGGAAAACAATTACCTTTACATAAGAATTTTAGAACTATTATAATCCGAATCAAATGAATACAGTCGTTGGAGTTGCCTGGGGAGGATTTACCTCAGAACACGATATCTCTAAAAAAAGTGGTGCCACCGTTTTCAATGTGCTACAAAACAGCAAGCATGAAGTCTTTTACATACATATTACGAAGACAGATTGGTCCGTTTCTGATGCAGCAAAAAATGAATACAACTTGGATAAAGCTGACTTTTCGTTTGTAAGAAAGGGTGAGAGAGTCATATTTGATGTTGTCATCAATATGATTCATGGAGCTCCGGGAGAAAACGGGCAATTAGCGGGAATGCTCGAATTGTTACACATTCCTCAAAGCAGTTGTTCTAGTTACACCGCAGGTCTGACCTACAACAAAAGAGATTGCCTGGCAGTTGCTCGATCCCTAAACATACCTACTGCACGTTTTTACACCCTAGATCAAGGCGATGATTACAGTACTGAAGTCATTGAAAAAGCCGTTGGATTCCCTTGTTTTGTGAAAGCTAATCGAGCAGGTAGCAGCTTTGGAATATCCAAAGTATACTTCGCTGAAGAACTTCCAACTGCTATTGAAAATGCATTTAAAGAAGATACTCAAGTATTGATTGAAGCTGCTCTTGTTGGACGCGAAATTAGTGTTGGAGTTTTGAAATGGAAAAATAAGATCAACGTATTACCCATAACTGAAATCGTTAGTGAGAATGACTTTTTCGATTACGAAGCCAAGTACGAAGGAAAGTCAAAAGAAATCACACCTGCACAACTTCCAGAAGCTTGGACCGAAGCAGCTGCTACTCTTTCCAAAAAGATTTATCAAAAAATGGGATTAGAAGGTGTAACACGCAGCGAATTTATTTTCGAAGATGGGATTCCCCACCTACTCGAGATAAACACCATTCCCGGAATGACTCTTCAAAGCCTAATCCCCCAGCAACTTGAAGCAGCAGGTATTTCTCTACTAGAATTCCTAGAAGAACTCATTGCAGAAACTCTAAGAAAAAAAGAATATCTTTAGTATCATGAAAAAAGCAATTTTCCCAGGTTCATTTGATCCCATCACCAACGGCCATATTGATATCATTCAACGTGCGCTTCCCTTGTTCGATGAAATTGTAATTGCTATTGGAGTAAATTCAAATAAAAAATACATGTTTAGTCTAGAGGAACGCAAAAGTTTCATTGAAAAAACATTTGAGGGAGAAGCCAAGGTTTCCGTAAAAACCTACGAAGGGTTGACTGTGAATTTCTGTGAGCGTATTAACGCATCTTTCATCTTACGTGGTCTTAGAAACCCTGCTGATTTTGAATTTGAAAAAGCAATTGCACACACCAACCGCAGTTTATCTGATATTGAAACGGTATTTCTTTTGACTTCAACCGAAACTTCTTTTATAAGTAGCAGTATTGTTCGTGAGGTAATTCAAAATCATGGAGATTATGATCATCTGGTACCCAAAGCTGTAACCGGCTCCTAAAGACTTCCGTATACTTGTTTGATGTTTTCATAAGCGTTTTCAAACTTTAGTGGGATTTCTTTTTCAAAAACCCAAACCGCTTGTTCAATCCCTTCATCCAACTGTGGAGTTAGAGTACTTGTTGAAGCTGTTTTCATTTCAAACCAAAAAGTTTTTTTGAGTTTATACTTTCCATTGCGATTAAAAACATGAAACGTTTCGATAAGAGGCTTCACTATTTCTAAACCATCGACGCCCGTTTCCTCTTCAACCTCTCGAACAGCTGCAATTCGAATGGGCTCGTTTTTTTCAATCCGACCCTTTGGAAGATCCCACTTTTCATTCCGATAAATAAAAAGGAAGCGACCGTCTTGATGACGAACCAAACCACCAGCAGCTTCAACAATTGGGAAGTGTCTCAAAAAATGCATCCACAGTTTATCTTCTTTTTGGTGATACAAATACAAGCATTCGGTTTTTTTAGATTTAAGCGCTTTTACGATGTTTTCAGGCGATGAAAACTTTATAAACATTACAGGAGTACGATCGGTTTGAGAAACCAATTCAGTTGTTAAGAAAATTGGTTTTTGATTGAAAAATACTTTATACATTTGCGTATGATTTACAACGAAAAAATTGCCTTTGAAACGGCAGCTCATTTACTACAAATTAATGCAATAAAATTGGAACCAAAAAATCCATTCACTTGGGCAAGTGGTTGGAAATCTCCAATATATTGCGACAACCGTTTGGCTTTGTCTTTTCCAAAAGTCCGTGACTATCTTACAGATGCTATTGCTCAACAAGTTACTGCACTTTATGGTTCAGACGTAACCATTGCTGGAGTAGCAACTGGCGCTATCGGTATTGGTGCTTTAGTTGCTCAAAAATTGAACTTACCATTTGTATATGTGCGTCCAGAGCCTAAAAAACATGGGCGTCAAAATCAAATCGAAGGCGTTGTTCAAGAAGGACAGGCAGTTGTTGTCATCGAAGATTTGATTAGTACAGGGATGAGTAGTCTGAATGCTGTTACTGCAATTGAAGCAGCGGGCATTGAAGTGTTGGGAATGATTGCCTTATTCTCTTACGGCTTCTCAGTTGCAGAAAATAATTTCAAAAAAGCTGCAGTTCAACTGTATACACTAAGTGATTATAATCATTTGATTGAGCACGCAACCGCAACCGCTACAATTGAAAAAGAGCAACAAGAAACATTGGTAAACTGGAGAAAGGATCCAGCCAGTTGGAAACCTTAGTTTTTAAGCTTTATTGTTTTTAAATCAAAAAGAACTCTTTGGTTGTCTTCCAATTGAACCTTGAGTAATCCTTGAAGGTTGACCCCTCTAATAATTCCTGTGAATAAGGAACCATCGGACTCAAACGTACTTGGTTTTCCAATGCGATATAAAGAAGACTCATATAACTTTATTATTTGTTCTTCAGGACGGTTCAGTAGCTCCATTTTTTGACGAATATGATCCAAGCATATTGACAAAACATCGTCCAAGTCGAAGGTTGTTCCTGAAATTTGAAACATCGAAGCAGCTTTGGGTAAGTTTTGAAATTTTGCTTGATTCACATTAAGCCCTATTCCGATAATACTCGCTTGCAAGGAACTGCCTTTGAACATGTTTTCGATCAACACACCACACACCTTTTTGTCACCTGACATAATGTCGTTAGGCCATTTCACATGAACATTGGGAATCATTAAAGATTCTAATGCAGCTTGAATCCCAAGAGAGACAAGGCAACTAAGCAGAAAGGGATTATGAACCTCAACCAAGTTAAACTCCCTATACATACTGAAAGTCAAGTTTTTACCAGCCTCTGATTGCCAAACAGTATTTCGTTGTCCTCTCCCTTGTCGCTGTATTGTTGTCCACAAAACTTCCCCATCAGAACATGAATTTGCCAGATACCGTTGCCTAAGCAAGGAGTTAGTAGAGTCGGTGGCATCAATTTTGATTATTTTGAAATATGGCATGCTAATTTGCTAGTGTCTGACTAGAATATAATAAATTTGCATTAAAGAAAAAAATTTGATGATAAAACCTTCCAATAGTGCTGATAATCTAATTGAACAGATAATACTAGGTATAGAAGAAGTTAAAGGTCTTGAAGTAAAACTCCTCGATTTAAGAAAAATAGAAAACACAGTTTGTGATTATTTCATAGTATGTAGTGGAACCTCAAACACACATGTGTCAGCAATCGTTGGCTCAATTCAAAAAATTGTAAGTAAAGCAATCCACGAAAAACCATTTCACACCGAAGGATTAGATAATTCAGAATGGGTTTTGATGGACTACGTTGATGTAGTTGTTCATGTCTTTCAAAAAGAAACCAGAGAACATTACAACATTGAAGAACTCTGGGGAGATGCTGAAACTACACTAATCGACTCCAATCTGTAAATAAAATTATGGCAAAAGAAAATCTACCTAAAAAACCTAAGTTCAACACATATTGGGTCTACGGACTTGTAATTGTAGGGCTACTAGCCGTTAGCTTGCTAGGAGATAGTAATTCTCAAACGCTCAAAAAAACCAACATTTCAGAATTCGAACGTTTCCTCAACGATGGAGATGTTATGGAAGTTGTGGTCTACAATAAAAATCTAGCTAAGGTTTCGCTTACTGAAAAAGCTTTAGAGAAGTCGATTCACTCAGGAACGAAAACCAAAAATCTTTTTGGCCAAGAAAATATAAAAGGACCTCACTATCAATTTGAAGTAGGAAACCTTGAATTGTTTCAACGAAAATTAGAAAAAGCAGAAAGCAACGGAATTACATTCCGATATGATTTTACTACCATAGAGAATCGTTGGATGGATATCTTTCTAAGCTTTCTCCCTATCCTACTGATTGTTGGCGTCTGGATTTTCTTAATGCGCAGAATGTCTGGTGGCGGCGGTGCTGGTGGAGGTAGTCAGATTTTCAATATTGGAAAATCGAAAGCAAAACTGTTTGATGAAAAAACAGACATTAAAACTACTTTCAAAGATGTCGCAGGTTTAGAAGGTGCAAAAGAAGAAATTCAAGAAATTGTTGACTTCTTAAAAAACCCAGATAAATATACCGTCCTCGGAGGAAAAATACCCAAAGGAGCACTGCTCGTTGGGCAACCCGGTACAGGTAAAACATTACTTGCAAAAGCAGTAGCAGGAGAAGCGAAAGTTCCTTTCTTCTCTTTATCAGGTTCGGATTTTGTTGAGATGTTTGTAGGTGTAGGTGCATCACGTGTTCGTGACCTCTTTAAGCAAGCCAAAGAAAAATCACCAGCAATCATATTCATTGATGAAATTGATGCGATCGGTAGAGCTCGTGGTAAAAGCAACATGACTGGATCTAATGATGAACGTGAAAATACACTGAATCAACTTTTGACCGAGATGGATGGATTTGGGACCAATACCAATGTAATCGTTTTAGCAGCAACAAACCGGGCAGATGTATTGGATAAAGCTCTCATGCGTGCTGGTCGATTCGACCGACAAATTTATGTTGATCTTCCTGATGTTAGGGAACGCAAACAAATTTTTGCAGTACACATTGCTCCGCTTAAAACAACGAAAACTTTAGATATTGACTTCTTATCAAAACAAACACCAGGATTCTCAGGAGCAGACATTGCCAATGTATGTAACGAAGCTGCTTTAATTGCTGCTCGTAAAAATAAAAAATCGGTAGGTAAACAAGACTTTTTAGATGCAGTTGATCGTATAGTTGGAGGTCTTGAAAAGAAAAATAAAATAATAACTCCTGGAGAAAAAAGAACGATAGCCTTTCACGAAGCTGGTCATGCTATGGTTAGCTGGTTACTCGAACACGCTGCTCCTTTAGTTAAAGTAACTATTGTGCCAAGGGGACAATCGCTAGGAGCTGCATGGTACCTGCCAGAGGAACGCATGATTGTTCGTACAGAGCAAATGCTCGACGAAATGTGTGCAACCCTTGGAGGACGAGCTGCAGAAAAAGTGGTTTTTGATAAAATTTCTACTGGAGCCTTAAGCGATTTAGAGAAAGTAACCCGCCAAGCTAAAGCCATGGTAACAGTTTATGGGTTAAATGACACCATAGGAAATATTACCTATTATGACTCAAGCGGTCAATCAGATTACAATTTCTCTAAGCCTTATTCAGAAGATACAGCTCAAAAAATTGATCGAGAAATTTCTATTTTAATTGAAGGACAGTATGATCGTGCCCTCAAATTAATAGAGGACAATAAAGAGAAACTCACAACTTTAGCCGAACGCCTTTTAGAAAAAGAAGTGCTTTTCAAAGATGATCTTTTAACTATTTTAGGAAAAAGACCTTTTGATAAAGAGGAAGAAGCGAAAGATGATAAGAAGACAGTAACTGAATAAACATAATTTCCTGTGGGGTTCTTTAGTGATATTTTTGGATCAAAAAAAAAGGAGCAAAAAGCTGACACAAGTCCGTACTTAGCTTCAAAAAAAGATCCTAAAGAACTTCATTTTGCTCGGGTATTTACCGAAAAAGGAGGGAAATTTATTTTCAGTGAAAATGTAGAACAAACCCAAAACTATTTTCATCAAATACTAGCTGAGAACGGCTGGGGCAGTGCGGATCTAAAGAGTGATTCAAAAAGTTTGAATAGCTTTTTTAACATTCCTGTAAATTCTGAAGTTTCAAAAAACAAAAAGGCTACTGCTCAGTTATTAGGTTGTGAATATTTGATTGCAAACAAAGGATCCATTCTAGTTTGCAGCCACCAGATACAAAACCTGAAGCTCGATGAACTTCCTGAAAATCTAATTATACTAGCAAGTGCTGCTCAGTTTGTAGAAGACGTTAGTGAAGCTATGACAATGATCAATACACGATACAAGGATGACCTGCCCTCGAATATCACTACACTCAATACTTTTGATGCAAATAAGGAAGATGATTTCCTTTCTTATGGAAGTAGTACAAAAAACCTATATTTACTCGTTCAAGAAGATTCTTAAATGAAAGATATTCAAATTCGCGCATTATCAGGAGGGCTCTACGCTGGAGTTTTAATGGCAGCTATCTTTTCATCGCCCTATGTCATAACTGGAGTTGTACTTCTTTTTTCAGGCCTTGCACTTTGGGAATTTCAGCGTCTTGTTCACTTCAAAAGTTTCGTCCCAATACTCACACTTGTTTTACTTTCGGTTTATGCAACTCTTGGGTTTGTTAGTGCATTCACAGAAGGGATTTTAGTTCATATTGCCCTTGCCATCAATTTGATTTTGATTGGTATGTTGTTTATATCGAAAAAAATAAAATACAGCTATCCTGTTCAGTTTATATTGAGCGTTGGATATATCGTTTTATCATCCTATTTCATCACGCGAACAGCTTTTGAAGGTTTAAACTATGAACCATGGATACTCGCCTTACTCTACATTTCAATTTGGGCCAACAACTCTTTTGCCTATTTATTTGGGTCAAAATTTGGGAAGCATAAATTACTACCCGCTATATCTCCAAAAAAATCGTGGGAAGGTTTTTTTGGCGGGATGCTAGCCACTATAATTATTACCTACTTCATAGAGGGTCGTTTGCATATTTTTGACAACAACCTATGGATTTTGTTTGCTGTAATGATCCCTGTTCTTGCAACTTTAGGCGACTTTATTCAATCGTATTTCAAACGGATTGCAAAAGTTAAAGACAGTGGAAGTTTAATTCCCGGTCACGGCGGTTTTTATGACCGTATGGATAGTGTGATTTTTGTAGCACCCTTTTATTATTTATTATTAAAACTCATTTAAAATGTTCCACAAAGAAGGTTTCTTTATTATAATTTTTACATTTTTATTTACTGCCGGGATTGCTCTTGGAGCAGACTTTTTTATCGATATTATTTGGCTTAAATGGGGACTTCAGGGTCTTGCATTGGGTCTACTAATTATCGTGTTACAGTTCTTTAGAAACCCTAAAAGGGATACCCCAATCAATGCAGATCATGTAATTGCTCCAGTGGATGGGAAGGTTGTGGTTATTGAAGAGGTATTTGAAAAAGAATATTTTAAAGACCAACGTCTGATGGTTTCAATTTTCATGTCACCAATAAACGTTCATGTTACTCGTTATGCAATGAGTGGTAAAGTTTTGTTCAGTAAGTACCATCCAGGAAAATATCTTGTGGCATGGCATCCAAAAGCATCTGAAGAAAACGAACGGACAACCATCGTATTAGAAAATAAATCATTTGGTGCGATCTTATATCGTCAAATTGCTGGTGCTCTAGCCCGCAGAATTGTAAATTACGCACAGGAAAGTCAAGATGTAATTCAAGGAACCGATGCTGGATTCATCAAATTTGGTTCACGAGTCGATCTTTATTTCTCGCTTGGAACCAATATCAATGTCGAACTAAACCAAATAGTAAAAGGTGGTGTCGATGTAGTTGCAAAAAAATAACAGTTCTTTAAAGAGCTGCCAAACTTTTTTCTATTACCTCAATTTTCTCTAAAGCATCTGCTTCCTTCTTTCGTTCATTCGCCAAAACTTGTTCAGGCGCGTTTGAAACGAAACGCTCATTCGCTAGTTTCTTCTGAACCGACGTCAAGAAACCGTTTGCGTATTTCAGTTCTTCTTGTAATTTGAGACGTTCTTTTTCTACATCAATCTTCCCTTCAAGTGGGATAAAGAATTCCAAACCATTGGCACGAAATGCACCTCCAGTTTGTTCCGATATAGTTTCTTCATAAGACACACTACTCAATTGTCCCATTTTATGAACCAACGATTCAAAGGGAATAGCTTCGGTAGAACCGATTACCTGAAGAGCAAGAGTTTCTTTGAATCCAAGTTCTTTTTCTTTTCTGAAGTTTCGAATTCCTCCAATTACTCCAGTAGCTTCTTCAAAACGATTAATGAGTTTTTCGTCATAAGTCTGAACCTCTGGCCACGTAATTACGATTAATGCTTCTTCGACAGAACGTGTTTCCATATCTTGCCACAATTCTTCAGTAAGAAAAGGCATGAACGGGTGAAGTAGTTTTAAGTTTTCTTCAAATAAAACACGGACCTCTCGGTACGTTTGCCCATCGATAGGATCTCCATAAGCTGGCTTAATTGCTTCTAGCAGCCAAGAACAAAAATCATCCCAGATTAGCTTGTAAGATGTCATCATAGCATCAGAAATACGGTATTTATCAAAATGGTCGTTGATCAACTCTAACGACTGCTGGAATTTTTGAGCATACCAATGCAAGGCTTCTTTACTTACAACCGATTGGTTTCTGTTTTCGTCAACTTCCCAACCTTCAATCAAGCGGTAAGCGTTCCATATTTTATTAGAAAAATTCTTCCCTTGTTGGCATAGACTTTCATCGAATAACAAATCGTTTCCGGCGGCAGAACTCAACATAAGTCCTACTCGAACAGCATCAGCGCCAAAATCTTCGATTAGTTTTAAGGCATCAGGAGAATTCCCTAATTGTTTGGACATTTTTCGCCCTTGCTTATCACGCACAAGGCCGGTTAGATATACTTTTGAAAAAGGCTTTTCATTTCTATATTCGTATCCCGAAATAATCATTCGTGCAACCCAGAAAAACAAAATATCGGGACCTGTTACTAGGTCTCTAGTAGGATAGTAATAATTTATTTCCTCGTTATCTGGATTTTTAATACCATCAAAAACAGAAATTGGCCACAACCAAGAAGAGAACCAAGTATCTAATACGTCGTTATCTTGACGAAGATCACTTGCTTTTAAATCAGGATTAGCTGATTTGGTTTGCGCTAACTCAAGAGCTTGTTCTGGTGTAGTTGCAACAACAAAATCTTCTGGATTATTGCTGTAATAGTAAGCTGGTATTTGTTGACCCCACCACAACTGACGAGAAATATTCCAGTCACGGATATTCTCCATCCAGTGACGATAGGTATTCTTAAATTTTGCAGGAACCAATGCAACTTCTTCCGATTCAAGAACAGCTTTGATTGCAGGTTCAGCTAACTGTTCCATCTTCAAAAACCACTGATCCGACAAGCGCGGTTCAATTACAGCCTTTGTACGTTCAGAAGTTCCAACCTTATGCGCATAATCTTCTTTCTTAACTAATACGTTTAAGTCTTCCAATTCTTTGGCAATGGCTTTACGAACTACAAAGCGATCTTGTGACTCATAATGAAGTCCATGAGTGTTAAGCGTAGCATCAGCATTGAAGATGTCAATAACATCTAAATTGTGTCTTTCGCCAATAGCCTTATCGTTAATATCATGTGCCGGTGTAACTTTTAAGCAACCCGTACCAAATTCCATATCGACGTAGTCATCTAGAACAATGGGTATCCAGCGATTGGCTACAGGTACTTTTACTTTCTTTCCTTTTAAATGTTGAAAACGTTCATCTTCTGGGTGAATACAAATAGCAGTATCACCAAAAATTGTTTCTGGACGTGTAGTTGCAATAATAAGCGGCTTCGTTTCTCCTTCAACTTCGTAGGCTATATGATATAAAAAACCAGGTTTCTCTTCATAAATAACTTCTTCATCAGACAAAGTTGTTTGCGCTTCTGGATCCCAGTTTACCATTCGATATCCTCGATACACCAAACCTTTGTTAAATAAGTCAACAAAAACTTGAATTACAGACGCTGACATATCGTCATCTAATGTGAATTTGGTTCTATCCCAATCGCATGAGGCGCCTAGTTTTTGTAATTGCTTTAAAATTAGTCCACCATATTCTTCAGTCCAATCCCAAGCATGACCCAAAAACTCTTCTCGAGTTAAATCGTTTTTATCAATCCCTTGTTCTTTGAGGCGTGCTACTACTTTGGCTTCGGTTGCAATTGAAGCGTGATCCGTTCCAGGAACCCAACAAGCATTGAACCCCTGCATTCTAGCTCTACGAATTAAAATATCTTGTAAAGATACATTCATCATATGGCCCATATGAAGAATTCCTGTCACGTTTGGTGGTGGAATTACAATCGAATATGCTGGACGATCGTCTGGTTTAGAAGCAAAATATTTATTAGTAAGCCAATAGTCATACCATTTCTGTTCGACAGTTGAGGCTTCAAATTTTGAGGAAATCGACATAAATGGTCTGATTTTTGTTATAAATAACAAAAGTAATTTTCTTAAAGGGATTACAAAAGGAAACTGTTGACTTTTGTGTTGCTTTTATCAAGTAAAGTAAAATTATGTATATTAGATTAACTAATTCTTAGATGATGAAAAATATAATAACCATTTTCAGTTTATTTCTTGCATTCAGTTTCAATGGATTTTCACAAACAGCAGGTCCAAAAATAGAGTTCAAGTCTAATGTAGTGGACTATGGAGAAATCATTAAGGGGAGCGATGGGATTCGCATATTTACATTTATCAATTCGGGAGATATGCCCTTAGAAATAACCAAAGTATATTCTTCTTGTGGATGTACTATTCCTAAAAAACCAGAAGCACCAATAGCTCCAGGAGAGGCAGGTGAAATTCAAGTTAAATACGACACCAATCGAGTGGGACCAATTCGCAAAACAATCACCGTAAATTCCAATGCTGTAGAAACACCAATTGTTTCCCTAAAGATAAAAGGAACAGTTCAACCCTCTTCATAGAACTGCTTTAAGAATAAATTTGTAATTGAATTTTACGCCTGCCCGCACTATTCTCAATTTTATTTTTGCACCGGGTTTTTTCTGAAACTGATGCATTATCCCTTGTAAATCAATATCACCAACTCTTTTTCCATTCACTTCCGTTATAATATCCCCCTCTTTCAGTCCAGCTAATGCTGCTGGTGAATTCACTCGAAGATTTGCAATTTCAATAATGGGTCTAAATCGCAACCGATATAGCTGGGACAAATAAATCTTGATTCCTCTGTTTTGACTCTCATTTTCAGATACATCTCTTGATTGAAAGCTAGAAACCTTTTCTTTCACTAAACTTTCACCTTTATATTGCAGTTCAATACCGCTTAAATTATAGTAAAACTTATCGAATGTTTTGGAAGTCTTTTTAAAAACAACTTGCTTATTTGGGTAATCAAAAGTCACTTTGAAGCGCTTCAGAAGCTCTCCGCCAATACTGCCAATTCTGTTTGAATCGACCAACACTTTATAGGAGCCTAAATTGTCTGGAAAAGCAGCTTTTACCTGATTCAACTTGAAGTTTCCTATACGAAATGATTTGATTTTACTCTGGTCTCCAAATACATCTCCATTGATACCAATCCCTAAAAAGTCTGGAAAAAAAGAAGCAGGTTTTTCTATTTTATCATGCTGATCGAAAAGCCAAAGCGCATCACTAGAACCTCTATCAATCAGGAAGTCGCCTTGAATTGTTGTTCCATTTTCTTGAGTGACGCTCCCACGAACTAGTGGTTTACTATTTCTAAAACGAATGGGAAGAACACTACATTTTCTGCAAGAAATTGTTTTTCTTCTGATCGCTCTATTCGCAAGCGTTCTGTATTGTAGTTCACAGTAATTTTGTAGTCCTTAAAAAGCGAAGCTCCTAGAATTCCATCAATCTGAGTTCACATACGCTGGCTAAAACTTAAATTTTCTTCTTCCAGCAATAAAATTTCATGGTTAAAACTTTTCAAGCGGTCAATTTCAAGAAGACTGGCTTCTACTTTAAAAGCTTTTATTGATTCAGAATTTGAGAAACCGCGTAAATTGATGCTCGTTTTATTCTTAAGTTGAAGTTCAGAAATTAAATCATTATTGAATAAAATGGTCCTATTCACTCCAGAGTCTAGAATAAAACTGAAAGTAACTCCATTGATTTTTACAGGAACAACAATCAAATTATTTACGGATTCAAAAGAAAAAGTGCGTTTGTTACTTCCATCAGAAAATACAAAATCAGATTGCGCATGAGTTTGAATAATACCAAAGAGTAGAAATAACGGGAGTATAAAAACTAGGGATTGCTTCATGGGGGTGGCAATTAAAGTTTATCTATTGAATTTCAATGTTTTAGCACTAATGAAATACAAAAAAAAAGAATGCACATTAAAGTTAACAAAAAACATTCCAAACAATTAGAACCTTGTTTTTTTTTCGATATTTGTGTATGCAATCAACAACACCAACTTTATCCCGAAAAGGAAAAGATCTTCCAGAATCGCCAATAAGAAAACTTGTCCAATTTGCAGTACAAGCCAAGGCTCGAGGTACACATGTATTTCACCTTAATATTGGTCAACCCGATGTAGCATCACCCAAAGAAGCTATTGATGCAGTACAAAAAAGTGAACTAGACTTACTTGCTTATGGGCCTTCAGAAGGGACTTTAGGTTTTAGACAGTCTTTGTGTTCTTATTACTCAAAAAACAAAATCGATGTTAATCCTCAGGATATCATCGTTACAGCTGGAGCCAGCGAAGCAATTTCTTTTACGCTTAGCTGTATTTGCGATGTTGATGATGAGGTTATAATTCCAGAACCTTTTTATGCAAACTACAATGGGTTTGCAGCTGCTTCAAACATCAAAGTAGTCCCAGTACACTCGCTTTTTGAAGAGCAATTTCGTCTCCCTTCTATTGCATCAATTGAAGCAAAAATCACAACTAAAACTAAAGCAATTTTAATTTGTAATCCATGTAACCCAACTGGATATTTATATAAACAAGAGGAAGTTGAAGCCCTTGGTGAGCTCGCTCTCAAACACAACATCTTTTTAATTGCTGATGAAGTATATCGTGAATTTATTCATGATGATGTTACCGAATTTTATTCTGTTTTACAATCAGAAAGGCTCAAAGATCACGCCATAATGATCGATTCCGTTTCTAAACGTTACAGCCTTTGTGGTGCGCGAATAGGATGTATTGTTTCAAAAAATAAAGCCTTAATCGCAACAGCTCTCAAATTTGCACACGTACGTTTGTCTCCTGCAACCTACTCCCTCCTAGCTAGTGAGGCTGCAATCAATTCAGATGCAAGTTATTTATTAGCGGTTAAAAAAAAATACACTGCGCGCAAGAACATCTTAATGACAGCTCTTGAACAAATTGACGGAGTAAAAGTATCCGATCCAAGAGGAGCTTTTTATTGTATTGTAGAATTACCGGTTGATGACGCAGAGGTTTTTTCTAAATGGCTACTAACCGATTTCAGCGATGAAAACGAAACGGTAATGTTTGCGCCTGCAGCAGGTTTTTATTCTACACCTGGTTATGGGAAAAAACAAATTCGGATTGGCTTTGTTCTCAATGAAAAAGATTTATTACGCTCGGCATCAATCTTAGAAAAAGCGCTTCAAGCCTATTCCAATTGATTTGAGTTCTCTATCTTGTAGTTACTTAAAATAAGGCTTGAAAACTATCGAACAACACAAATCATTAAAAGCATACAACACCTTTGGGGTGGAATGTTTTTGTGAATACTTCACTAGCGTAAGCACAACAGAAGAACTTCGTGCAGCGCTTTTAAATGAAGATTTTAGCCAACGGTTTATTTTGGGAGGTGGAAGTAATTTACTCCTTACAAAAAACCTAAGTGGATTGTGTATACACGTCGACCTAAAAGGAATTCGTATTGTTGAAGAGAATGATGATCTGGTAATTATTGAAGCCTCTGCTGGCGAAAATTGGCACGACTTTGTTCTATGGACATTAGACCAAGGCTATGGTGGATTAGAGAATTTAGCCTTGATTCCAGGAAATATTGGCACTGCACCCATACAGAATATTGGAGCCTATGGAGTTGAGTTAAAAAACTGTTTTGTAAACTGTACAACCTTGGACACCATAACGGCAACTCCGCATCGGTTCAACCTTGAGGAAGCGGTTTTTGGATACCGGAATTCTATTTTCAAAACAGCCTTAAAAGGAAAACATGTCATCACTGCCGTGCAATTTCGTTTGACAAAAAAAAATCACATCCTAAAAACGGACTATGGAGTAATTCAAGAGGAACTTGGAAGCAAAGTTTCTTCTCCAAAGAACATTGCTGAAGCTGTAATAGCAATTCGGCAACGCAAACTTCCTGATCCTAAAAAAATAGGAAATAGTGGTAGTTTCTTTAAGAATCCAGTAGTTACTGAAATTCAGTTTCAAAACCTTTTACAGGAGCATCCCGAAATGCCCCATTATCGTATATCTGACTCAGAAGTTAAAATCCCAGCTGGATGGATCATCGATCGTTTAGGCTACAAAGGAATCAAAAGAGGTGCTGCTGGAGTTCACGAGCATCAAGCTCTTGTTTTAGTGAATCATGGGAATGCTAGTGGAATTGAAATCCTTACTTTGGCAAAAGAGATTCAAGAAAAAGTGCTTGTTAATTTTAAGATTTCGTTAGAAATTGAAGTTAACATCTATTAACTACTCTTTATTCTTAGAATCCAATTGAAGGGTTACAGGACCGTCATTACAAAGTGAAACTTGCATATCGGCGCCAAAAACTCCAGTTGCAATGGGTTTACCCATCACCTTTTCAGTTTCAGCAATAAAAGCCTCATACATTGGAATGGCATGATCGTGTTTTGCAGCACGGATATAAGAAGGACGGTTTCCTTTTTTAGTTGCCGCCATCAGTGTAAACTGACTAATCAACAACAGCTCCCCAGCAACATCGAGAAGAGAACGGTTCATTACATCCTCTGCGTCAGAAAAAATACGAAGTTGCGTGATTTTCTTTACAGTCCAAATAACATCCTCGAGGGTGTCGGCCATTTCAATACCCAATAAAACAACTAAGCCCTGATCAATAGATCCAACGGTTTTGTTCTCAATAGCTACTTGTGCATTTTTTACTCGTTGAATTACTACGCGCATGGTCAGGGTATCAAGTGAACTTTAATTTCTATACGGGGTATCATCATCTAAAAGCTGAACATAACTTTTATAGCGAGAAGCTGGAATGGATTCATCATCTACTCCATCCTTCACTGCACATTTAGGTTCATCTAAATGAAGACAATTATTGAATTTACAGGAATGTTTTACTTTTAGAAATTCTGGGAAATAATTCCCTAATTCCTCTGGCTCCATATCCACAACTCCAAAACCTTTGATGCCTGGAGTATCAATAATTCTGGCATTGCCTTCTAAATCAAACATTTCTGCATAAGTGGTCGTATGCTGTCCTTGTTGATGTTGCTCTGAAATTACCTTAGTTTTTAAATTCAAGCCTGGCGAAATTGCATTGAGTAGAGTAGATTTTCCTACCCCACTGTGACCTGTAAACATCGATGATTTGTTCTGCATAAGGCCCTCGATTAACGCAACATCTTCTTTGTTAAAACTAGAGATTTGATAGCAGGTATATCCTATGGCTTCATAAACACTTTGCATCCATTGAATTTCCTCTTTTTCTTCTTCTCCGTAAGTATCCATTTTATTGAATAATAAAACAGCCGGGATATGATAGGCTTCTGTTGTGATCAAAAATCGATCGATGAATGCAAAAAATGTTGGAGGATTATTGAGAGTAATTAATAAGAATGCTTGATCAATATTGGATGCAATGATGTGGGTCTGCTTCGATAAATTGACTGATCGTCGAACAATATAATTATCTCTAGTATCAATAGCAGTGATTACTCCCATTAGTTTAGACTCCTCTTCTATAATATCAAAATCTACACGATCACCCACTGCAATTGGGTTAGTACTCTTGATTCCTTGAATTCGGAACTTGCCCTTAATACGGCAGGAGTAAAAATCACCTAGTGTATCTTTTACAAGATACCAACTGCCAGTTGAACGATAAACAATTCCTTTATTCAAATAAAACGTTTTAGAAAGTTTAAAGATAGGTTAGAATTCTTAATGCAGCAATTTCATTGACATATTTGCTATCTTTGTAAAAAAATAATTCATGTCTCAAAAAGCTATTTTGATGATTCTTGATGGATGGGGAAAATCTCCTGATCCTTCAGTCTCTGCTGTTGATCAAGCAAAAACACCTTTTATTGATAGTTTGTATACGAACTACTCCCACAACAACCTCAGAACCGATGGCTTACACGTTGGTCTTCCAGAAGGGCAAATGGGAAACAGTGAAGTTGGGCACGTTAATTTAGGAGCAGGTCGAATTGTATATCAAGATTTAGCGAAGATTAATTTAGCCGTTCAACAGAATACCTTGAAAGATGAAGTGGTTTTAAAAGAAGCCATTGCATATGCCAAAACCAACAACAAAAAAATTCACTTGATGGGATTGGTTTCTGATGGTGGGGTTCATTCACACGTAAATCACATCAAAGCATTACTTGGTGTTTTAGCGGATGAAAAAATGGACGAAGTATACTTACACGCCTTTACGGATGGCCGGGATGTAGATCCAAAGTCAGGGAAAAAATTCCTACAAGACATCGAAGCTACTATGGCTTCGACGACTGGAAAAATAGCTTCTGTTATTGGGCGCTACTACGCAATGGATCGAGATCAACGATGGGAACGTATTCAAAAAGCATACGATGTTATTGTACGCGGTACTGGAACAGCTGTAGATGATTTTGCAACCGCCATTCAAGAATCTTACGATAAGGATATAACTGATGAATTCATCGCCCCACTAATTGTAATAAACAGTGCCGGGAACGCACTTGCTCCCTTAGAAAATGATGATGTTGTGATCTTCTTTAATTTCAGAACAGATCGCGGACGTGAACTGACACAAGCCTTGTCTCAAAAAGCTTTTGAAACCCAAGGAATGACCCCATTGAATTTACATTACGTTACCTTAACCAATTACGATAGTTCATTCAAAAATGTACAAGTCGTTTTTGATAAAGACAATTTAGAAGACACGCTCGGAGAAACGCTTTCAGCCGCTGGTAAAATCCAGATTCGAATTGCAGAAACTGAAAAATATCCTCACGTTACCTTTTTCTTTAACGGAGGTCGCGAAGAGCCTTTTCCGGGAGAAGAACGCATCCTTTGCCCTTCTCCAAAAGTAGCTACCTACGATTTACAACCCGAAATGAGTGCCTTTGAAATTCGTGATGCTATCATTCCAGAAATACAAAAAGAAACCGCTGACTTCATTTGCCTTAATTTTGCCAACCCCGATATGGTTGGACATACTGGCGATTTAAGTGCAGCAATTAAAGCATGTGAAACCGTAGACAGTTGTGCTCAATCGGTCATCGAAGCAGCTTTAACCCAGGACTATGCAATCCTCGTTATTGCGGATCATGGAAACTGCGAAACAATGATCAATCCCGATGGTAGTCCCAATACGGCACATACCACCAATCCTGTTCCAATTATTCTGGTAGACAACCACAAGAAAAAAATAGCTTCAGGTGTATTAGGCGATTTGGCACCCACCATTCTCGATATTATGGGAGTAAATCAACCCGAAGCAATGACTCAAAAATCACTTATAGCATGAGAACTCTTTTAATTCTTTTAGTATCTGTTTTATTATACAACTGCGGGGAGGCAAAAAAGCCAGCCTCTAAAAAAGAAACTGTTGTAACTATAACAGACGACCTTAAAAGCACAACAATTGAAGGAGAAGAAATTCTTTTAGGAGTAATTAATTTACCTCAATTAAAATTATTTTCATCTTGGTACGCAACAGAATATAACTTCTATAAAGTAAATCCCGTTGCAATATCTGATTTGAAACCTTTGTTGAAAGGTATCACAATTACACTATTGATGGGAACTTGGTGTGAAGACAGTCAACGTGAAGTTTCTCCTATGATGAAAATTTTAGAGACAGCAGGCTATCCGATTGAGTCGATTGAAATTATAGCAGTATCTGAAGATAAGGATACCCCAAATGGAATAGAAAAACCTTTTGATCTCTTCAACGTACCAACATTAATCTTTACTAAAGATGGTAAAGAAATGAACCGAATTGTAGAGTTTCCAATTCAAACACTAGAGCTTGATATGCTTGAAATATTGAAAGGGAACGACTACAAAAACGCCTATGCAGAATGAGTAGTATTGTATTAAAAAATGCTGAAGAAATAGAATTGATGCGTGAAAGTGCTTTGATCGTTTCAAAAACCTTGGGTATGCTAGCCAGCGAAATAAAGCCCGGCGTAAGCACCTTGGAGTTAGATGCCAAAGCGGAAACTTGTATTCGAGATCATGGCGCTATTCCAGGATTTTTGGGACTTTATAATTTCCCAAATACGTTGTGTATGAGTCCCAATGCGCAAGTGGTTCATGGGATTCCAAATAAAAATCCCTTGCAAGAGGGAGACATTATTTCAATTGATTGTGGTTCTCTAAAAAATGGTTTTTATGGAGATCACGCCTATACTTTTGGAGTAGGTGAAATCGATCCAGAGAATGAAAAATTATTACAGGTTACCAAAGAATCTTTATATAAAGGGATTGCTGAATTCAAAGCGGGAAACCGCATTGGGGACCTAGCTTATGCGATACAACAGCATGCCGAAAATGAAGGCTATGGTGTGGTTCGGGAATTGGTTGGACACGGATTAGGCACTACAATGCACGAAGGGCCCGAAGTTCCCAACTATGGAAAAAGAGGTCGTGGGAAAAAATTTCAAGACGGAATGGTTTTGGCTATAGAACCCATGATCAATAGAGGAACCCACCGCATCAAACATCTGAAAGACGGCTGGACCATTTTAACAGCAGATGGTTTGCCAAGTGCACATTTCGAACACGATGTAGCCTTGATCGATGGAAAACCTGAATTACTTTCTACGTTTCAGTACATATACGAAGCTCTTGGCATTACAAGTCATGAAGAAGCTCCCTTCCGAAAAGAAGCTCTTATATTATGAAAACGCTTCTCAACCTAGTCCCTAGACCTTGGTTGATTCAACTGAGTATTTGGTTTAGACCTTTGATTAAATTATATTTTAAAGGCAATCAATTTACCGACCCTATTGATGGGAGTTCATATCGAAAATTCTTACCCTATGGGTATCAAAATTTACGTCAAAATGCACTTTGCCCGGGAACGCTTTCTTTGGAAAGACACCGACTTTTGTGGTTGTATTTGGATCGTAAAACTAGCTTTTTAACAGACTCTATTCGAGTTTTACATGTAGCTCCTGAGCAGGTTTTTTACAAGAAATTTAAATCCTTTTCGCATTGGGACTACACCACAACTGACCTACACTCTCCTTTAGCCGATGTAAAAGCTGATATTTGTGCACTACCATTTGAAGACAATAGCTATGATTTAATTCTATGTAATCATGTACTGGAGCATATTCCAAATGATTTGAAAGCAATGAAAGAGTTATATCGAGTTTTAAAACCTAGAGGAACTGCTATTTTACAAGTCCCGCTAGAAGAAGACCGAGAAAATACTTTTGAGGATGATTCTATAACCGATCAACAGGAGCGTACACGTATTTTTGGGCAGTACGATCATGTGCGTGTTTATGGGCAAGATTACTACAACCGACTACAAAAAGCTGGATTCAAAGCAACTCCTGTGGATTACATTAAAGAAGTAACCGAAGGAGACATAAAACGTTTTGCACTTCCTACCGAACGGATTCCAGTAGTGACAAAAAAATAAATTATTGTTTCCAGCCTGTTGAAAAATGCTCTTGTATCGAGTCATTGAAAGAGGTTACCCAATAGGCTTCTATTTGAGGTAAACGTTCAATCAATGCCTTACTTTTCTCAAAAGGAAGTACCATTAGTGCAGTAGCGTAAGCATCTGCAGTCATGCAATTTGCAGCACGAACCGATGCACTCAATACATTTGATTTAACGGCATTACCTGTTAGTGGGTTTATTGAATGAACATAGCGCTCTCCAGTTACAGAATCAATTCTAGATTTGCGATAATTTCCGGATGTAGCAATTGCTTCATCTTTCAGAGTCAATACTTGAATCAAATCGCGTTCTTCTTGTTGGTTAGGATCGTCAATTGCGATTCGCCAGGGTGCTGCTGTTTTTGGGCTAACACCGTGCGCAACGATCTCTCCTCCTATTTCAACTAAAAAATTTACAGCACCAAGTCGAGACAAATAATCTCCTATTACATCAACTGTATATCCTTTTGCTAGGGCATTGAAATCAAGGTAAGTTTCCGCATATTGTTTTTTCACAAACCCGAGTTCTGTAAGCTCAATGGTGTTCCAGCCTGTGATTTTACTTAGATAGGCTTTGTTTTCATCCGTAAGAGTATTGAGAGGCTTTTCTGGTCCGAACCCATATGCATTTACCCATGCTCCAACCGTAGGGTCAAAGAAACCATCTGTGGTTTTCCATACTGAGGTAGCTTTAGCAAAAACAGTCTTGAAATGAGAATCAACAGCAATAGAAGTATCACCTTTATTGATTTTTGAAATATCTGAGGTCGGAACATAAGTGGACATGGATGTATTGATGACTGTAAACAGTGAATCTACACCCTGTTGAACTTCATCATAAGAAGTATCAATAAGTCCATATTGGATCGAATATGAAGTTCCTAAAGCATAGCCTTGATGTACTTGTACACGTTTTGAGTCAGAACAATTGACAAAGACAAACAAGAAGGAAATTAAAATAAGTTTACGCATTGGGTTCAATTTTCTGAAGTCCTTGGAAATTAATTGCATAGGGATCTTTAGGTGTTAATGGTAATTCATAGTTATCTGCATGGGCCAATCCAACTCCCGCGTAATACGTTTTAGCATCAAATTTTTCAGCATGTGAGCGAACTGTTTCCATGAGTACTTTATCATAATCCAATGGGTTATTGGGATAAGAAATAGCACGTACAATTACAAAATGTAATTTTTTATCTTTTAGACACACGAATTGAGGATCCTTTTGTAACTCAGAATTAACAGTCATAAATTCAAAACCATCCTCTTCCATACGTTTACCAACAACTTCCATTGCAAGGTTGTGTAGCTCTTGTTCTTTAATTATCTTCATAGTCATGCTCATATTTAACATTAAGACGTAAACCAAAAAAGGTGGCTCATAAGAGCCACCTTTATATTTAAATATTATCCTCCGAAATCGTCGAAACGAACATTTTCGGGTGGTATACCGTAATCATCAGCCATACGTTCTACAGCCTGATTCATTAATGGTGGTCCACAGAAGTAAACTTCAATATCTTCTGGCGCATCGTGTTTTGATAAATAATTATCAATTACTACTTGGTGCACAAAACCTTTGAAACCATCTCCTTCTCCATCTAAACCATCTTTGACTGACCAGTTATCTTCTTCAGAAGGTTCGGACAAGGCTACATAAAATTTGAAATTAGGAAAATCTCGCTCTAGCGCTCGGAAATGCTCTAGGTAAAATAATTCTCTTTTAGAACGTCCACCGTACCAAAACGTAACAATACGTCCAGTTTTGAGGGTTCTAAATAATTCGTATAAGTGTGAGCGCATCGGAGCCATACCAGCACCACCACCAACATAAAGCATTTCAGATTCAGAAGGGTTGATGAAAAATTCTCCAAAAGGTCCAGAGATTGTAACTTTATCGCCTGGTTTCTGAGCAAAAATATAAGAAGAAGCTATTCCAGGATTTACATCCATCCATCCGTTTTTAGCACGATCCCATGGTGGAGATGCAATACGAACATTCAACATCACTTCTCTACCTTCGGCAGGGAAAGAGGCCATTGAATAAGCACGCTCAACTGACTCCGGATTTTTCATATTCAACGACCAAAGGTTGAAATTATCCCATTCCATTTTAAATTTATCTGGTTCTCCAGGGTGTTCCTCTGGGTGGGCTGTAATATCAATGTCAGAATAACTCACCTCACATTCCGGTATTTCAATTTGAATATACCCTCCTGCTTTGTAATCCATTTCTTCTGGAATCTCAACAACAAATTCTTTAATAAACGAAGCAACATTCCAGTTACGGAGTACGGTAGCTTCCCATTTTTTAATTCCAAACACCTCTTCAGGTACTTGAATCACCATGTTTTCTTTAACTTTTACCTGACATCCTAAACGCCATCCGTCTGCAATTTCTTTACGAGAAAAGTGAGGCTTTTCGGTAGGTAAGATCTCTCCTCCACCTTCGGTAATTTGACATTTACATTGAATACAAGTTCCTCCACCTCCACAAGCAGAAGGAAGAAATATTTTGTTATTCCCAAGAGTAGTTAATAAGGTACTTCCCGAAGAAACTTCAATATTGTCTTGGCCATTAATCATCAAGGCTACAGGCCCAGAAGGCATTAATTTGGCTTTAGCCCCCAACAACATACCTACTAACATAAAAATGATTAGTAAGAAAACAACAACACTCGCTAAAATAATAGTATAATCCATACGTAGATTTTATAATTTAATACCCATAAAACTCATAAACCCAATTGCCATCAATCCTGTGATGATAAACGTTATGCCCAATCCTTTAAGAGGAGCAGGAACATTGGAATAGGTTATTTTTTCTCGGATAGCTGCAATCGCTATGATCGCTAAAAACCATCCAATCCCCGAACCTAAACCGTATACTCCTGATTCTAGTACACCACCAAAATCTTTTTGTTGCATAAAAAGCGATCCCCCTAAGATGGCGCAGTTTACTGCGATCAAGGGTAAAAAGATTCCCAATGCACCGTAAAGTGATGGAGCAAATTTCTCTACAATCATCTCAACCAATTGTACCATCGAAGCAATAACTGCAATGAACATGATGAAACTTAAAAAACTTAAATCGATTGATGCATAATCTGCACCCAACCATGCTAATGCGCCCGGTTTAAGCAAATAGGTATCCAACAAAAAGTTAATTGGAACCGTAATTGCAAGAACGAAAATAACGGCAAAGCCTAAACCAACTGCTGTTTTCACTGTTTTTGATACCGCTAAATAGGAACACATTCCTAAGAAGTAGGCGAAAATCATATTTTCAATGAA
>ENA-OQVM01000929-OQVM01000929.1-marine-metagenome-genome-assembly--contig:-NODE-929-length-41791-cov-3.970466_pt1 | contig 41791 bp, 37 predicted proteins | sample MGYA00237776_ERZ505498 | MGnify/ENA primary metagenome ERZ505498 (study PRJEB26159, sample SAMN06265151) | marine metagenome | isolation source: Helgoland LTER site | place: Germany:Helgoland, sampling...
GTTGTATTTGTCCAACCGTTTGGCATAAAAATCCAAAAGAAAGCTATAAAAAATACAGTTAAACCAAGAACGGCTAAACCAGCTACGCCTAATCCCATAACAGTTCCACCACCAAAAGAAACTTTTAATGCTTGTGGCAAACTTGTTCTAGCTGCTTGTGTGGTTCTTACATTTGTTTTAGTAGCTATCTTCATACCCATGTTACCAGCTAATGCAGAAAATACAGCTCCAAAGATAAAAGCAATAACAATTAATATACTTGTAGATTCTACAACTTGAGATACAATTGCTAATAAAACACTAGAAACTAAAACAAATATGGTTAGTAACTTATATTCTGCTTTTAAGAATGCCAAAGCACCTTCATAAATGTGGCTAGAAATTTCAGCCATTTTACCATCTCCTGCATCTTGTTTTAATACCCAAGATCTTTTTATCCACATATAAGCTAGACCGATTATGGCTGCCGCTATTGGCATATAAATCATCATTGATTCCATATTTTATTATTTTATTGTTTTATTATTAAGGTTTGCAAAAATAGTAAATTCAAATAGAATAAAAAACCCCTCAGAAAACTAATTCTGAGGAGTTAACTTTATGTTTATTAGTGGCTTTTAAATGGTAAAGTTACCATTAGTTTTATGCTCACTATTCTCGTACCTATCCACACATTTATTCAAAATCTCATAGGCTTCTGAAGCATCTCCCCATCCTCCAACATCAACTTTTTTCTCCTCTAAATCTTTATATACTTGAAAAAAATGTTCTATTTCTTTTACCATATGAGGATTCATATCAGACAGATCATTTAAACGATTCCAAATAGGATCCGAAATTGGAACACAAATTAATTTCTCATCTGGTCCTTTTTCATCAGCCATATGAAATACGCCTATAGGTTTTACCTCCATCACACACATTGGAAATGTTGGCTGACTTCCAAGAACTAAAACATCTAAGGGATCGCCATCTAACGCTAATGTTTCAGGTATAAATCCGTAATCTGCTGGATACATCATAGATGAAAACAACATCCTATCAAATCTAATTTTATGTAAATCGAAATCGTATTCGTATTTATTTCTACTTCCTTTTGGTATCTCTATTAATACATCAAAAGATTTGTTTCCGTTTTTAGTCATATCTAAATTTTATGCAAAATTATAATTTCCTTTTAAAATATAAGATTTTATTATTAAAAAGAAAAACTAAAATTCCCTGTAATACCAAAGTTTCTAGCATCTGGATTTTCAAAATAATTCCCTCTGAAATTAAGTTGAATAGAAAATATTTTAAATATATTACCAACTCCAGCACTCCATTCCCAGTAGATATCTTCTGGAGATTGGTAAAGAATTGGCAAACCATCTACCCCAACATTAATAGCATTATTTGCATCTGAAATATGACCCCATACCGCTCTAAAACCTACCAATTCACGTAAATTTAATTTTCGAATCAAGGGAACTCTCCCAAAAAATCGTCCTCCAAAATTATGCTTTAAATGAAAAGATGCATAGGTATCACTTACAAATTCGTAGTAATCTAATTGTGTGAAAGTGTTATAAATACTCCATAGTGTTTGATTTCCCGGAATAGGACTTAGTAAGCCAACAGGAACAGTACCAAATATTTTCCCTAATTCAACGGTGGTATATAGTCTTCCTAGACCTCCAACATTCCAGGGTTGCGTGTATAAGGTTTGTACTCTGTGATAGTTGAAGTCACTTTTTAAAACATTTTCTAAACCAAAGGTATATCCTAGAAAAAAGGAAGGGAAATCTCCTTGATTTATTAATTTCCTTTCTACTCCATACCCAGAAGTTTTTCGTCCTGGCGTATAATTAACCCCTAATTCTAATTCAGATTGTTTTAATTCATTATTAATGACACCATTTTTATCATAATAACTTAAACTAAAGGTATCTGACGCAGACTTTAATGTTCGATGGGAGCCTGTTATTCTGAAAATAAAATTTTTGGCAGGCTCCATTTCATAGCCTAAAGTAAAAAGTTCTATGTTGGTTAAACGATCGTTTGCCCCTATGGTCACCAATCCGGAAGATGCTCTATTTCTTCCCAAAACATCATTACTATTGGTTAAACTAGCTCCTGTTTGTTCTATATCTTTTCGATGACCTCCAAATAAAATTTTTCTGTTTTTTTTACTTAGCAATACCTTGCCAGATAAACCATATTTAAATTTCTCATCTTTAAATCCATAAGCACCAAAACCTTCTAATCTCCACATATCATTTTGACCAAAGTATGTTCTTCCTCCAAGTCGAAGTCGCAAACCTTCGACATCATTATAACCTAAAACAGAAAAAACTGGCCCAGCATCAAAACCTTTAAATTCATAATATCCACTGGCGACTAAAGCACCTATTGTATATAAATTTTTAAATCGTGGAACCGTTATCAAGGTGTCTAACATTTTATAAATACCTTTTTCGTCACTACTTAAAGATTCCATTCTTCTTTCGTCCCAAAAACTATCAGATCGATTGTAAACTTCATAATCATAGGGATCTATATTCTCTTTATAAAATTTTTCGTCCTTAGGAATATCAAATTTGTAGTTATTAAAAAGAGTAGTTCTTTTTCCATACATACCATGAGCACTTTCTTTTTTCCTAAAACTAAAGTCACTTAACATGTAATCTCTTGTTATTAAAAAAGTAGAATCGTTTAGCACATCAAATTCTTGTTCAATATAAATTTCACGCACCCAATTTAAATTTGCACTTTTTGATGCTTGTAAATTAATTTCTTTGATGGCCCAAGTGCTATCATTTACCCAAAAGTCTCCTTTAAATGTTAATTCATTTTTTCTTCTAGGATAATAAACAATATTGTAACACCACTTATCACCAACAAAAGCACTATCTAATAACACATAATTATAAATATTAATTCCATTTTTAGATAATGGGCTGTTAAAAGCTACATCAAAGAATTTTAAATGATTGTCATAAATATCAAAATCTGAATACAAATCTTTTACTAATTCTATCAATGATTGATTGTTTTCAAAGCCCGAGTTTTTATTGCCCTCTAAAAGTTCTTTTTCTTTATCAATTTTATTATCACCGTATACCTTTGAATAAGCTTCATTAATAAAAACTGGCAGGTAGGTATTCCCTGTCACCCTTGAAGTGTCAACTTTATCAAAAATGAATTCTATTCCCCTAAATGTTCTACTTTTAATAAGATTACTGTCAATAGTATTTATATCGAATTCTAATTTTTCATATTTATTATAAGAATATTGATCAAACTTTTTAACCCCATTTTCTCTTCTATTTTCCCAAATTTTACGAAGAATGTCAATAGCAGGATTATTTTTTTTTGACTGTTTTCCACTAAAAATAATTACTTCTTTTAAAGAAGCAGGCTCTTCTTTTAGAATAATATTCATTTTAAAATTACTCTTTTTTTCAAGATCTAAATCTAAAGTAGTATATCCAATAAATGAAAAAATTACAGTGGTATAGGTTTCATTAGACTCTAAATAGAACCTCCCGTTTTCGTTTGTAATTGTTCCTTGATTAGAATCTTTAAAAAAAACATTAGCAAAAGCAACTGGATCTCCAAATTCATCTTTTATCTCCCCACTTACCTTGGTTTGTGATTGAACCAATGAAGTAAAAAAGAGTAATATATAAAAATAAAAATGCCTCATCAAAAGTAATTCGATGTTAAGATATTAATAATAAGAAAAGTAATTTTAAAAAAATAATTTACAAAGTCAATTAAAACATGTAGTATATCTTATTTATATAACACTTTTTTTACCGCCTTTATTACATCATTACTATTGGGTAACCATTCCGCAAGTAAAACTGGAGAAAATGGTGCTGGTGTATCTGCTGTATTTATTTTAATAATTGGAGCGTCTAAATAATCGAAAGCTTGTTCTTGTACTTGATATGTAATTTCTGTTGAAACATTTCCAAAAGGCCATGCTTCTTCTAAGATCACTAGACGATTGGTTTTTTTAACAGATTCTAAAATTGTTTTATGATCTAATGGTCTTACGGTACGCAAATCAATAACCTCACATTCAATACCTTCTTTAGAGAGCACATCAGCTGCTTTATAGGCTTCTTTAATAATTTTTCCGAAAGATACGATAGTGACATCCGTTCCTTGTCTTTTTATTTCAGCAACCCCTAAAGGAATTAAATATTCTCCTTCTGGAACCTCAGCTTTATCACCATACATTTGTTCACTTTCCATAAAGATAACCGGATCATCATCTCTAATTGCGCTTTTTAAAAGACCTTTTGCATCTTTAGGATTACTAGGAACTACTACTTTTAAACCCGGACAATTGGCATACCAACTTTCAAAGGCTTGAGAATGAGTTGCAGCAAGTTGACCAGCAGAGGCTGTTGGACCTCTAAATACAATAGGAATGTTAAATTGCCCACCACTCATCTGACGCATTTTTGCGGCATTATTTATTATTTGATCAATCCCTACTAAGGAGAAATTAAAAGTCATGTATTCAACTATAGGTCTATTACCATTCATAGCAGAACCAATAGCAATTCCTGAAAAACCAAGTTCAGCTATTGGAGTATCAATAACTCTTAACTCGCCAAATTCATCTAACATTCCCTTACTAGCTTTATAAGCACCATTGTATTCGGCAACTTCCTCACCCATTAAATAAACGCTTTCATCACGACGCATTTCTTCACTCATCGCTTCACAAATAGCTTCTCTAAATTGAATTGTTTTCATATTTAATATTCTAATTTTAAAAAAAACCTGAATAGTATCAGATTTAAAAACTCTACTACATAATTTTCTCTTTATAAAAAGAGTTACAAAAATACTATTATTTATATATGGCTCCCTATTTTTTTCTAAAGTTTTAACTAATTTTTATTATGCGTGCATAGTAAAAAGCATAAAAATATCCTTATATTTGTAACTTGAAATTAAAAGCTTTTTTTATGCCATAAAATTTCTTAAAAAAAATAAATAATAAAATATTACTATGAAAATATTAGTGTGTATAAGTCACGTACCAGACACTACATCTAGAATTAATTTTACTGAAGAAAATTCTAAATTTGACACAAATGGTGTTCAATTTGTAATTAATCCTAATGATGAATTTGGATTAACACGTGCTATGTGGTTTAAAGAAAAACAAGGTGCAACAGTTCATGTTGTAAATGTTGGAGGACCAGAAACAGAACCAACTCTAAGAAAGGCATTGGCAATTGGTGCAGACGAAGCAATAAGAGTTAATGCGGCTGCTACTGATGGTTTTTATGTTGCAAAACAACTTGCAAATATTGCTAATGAAGGTGAATATGATTTAATAATTGGCGGTCGTGAATCTATCGATTATAATGGCGGAATGGTTCCAGGAATGATTGCTAAATTGACAGGTGCTAATTTTGTCAATATGTGTATCAATATTGAAGTGGAAGGAACCAAAGTAACCGCAGCTCGTGAAATAGATGGTGGTAATGAAATTATCAATACTAACCTCCCTTTAGTGGTAGCTGGTCAAAAAGGTATTGTTGAAGAATCTGACCTTCGAATTCCAAATATGAGAGGTATTATGCAAGCACGTAGCAAACCGTTAAAAGTAAAAGAACCAATAAATACCAATATAGAAACAAAAATTACTGGTTTCTCAAAACCAGATTTAAAAGGTGCTGTTAAATTGGTAGATAATGTTAATGAATTAATCAACCTGTTGCACAATGAAGCAAAAGTGATTTAGACGCTGGTTAAATCATTCCGAAATAATTCGGAAACTTATAAAATTAAAGAAATGTTTAAAAAAGTCCTGAATTTAGTTCAGGATGACAAAAAATAAAATATGTCAGTATTAGTATATACAGAATCTGAAGAAGGTACGTTTAAAAAAATAGCTTTCGAAGCGGTATCCTATGCAAAAGGGATAGCCGATATGTTAGGAACCTCGGTTACTGCAATATCCATAAATGGTAATAATACCGATCAATTAGGAAAATATGGAGCTTCTAAAGTTCTTCAGGTTTCTAATGATCAATTGCAAATTTTTAATGCTTCAGCTTATGCAGATACTATTGCACAAGCTGCAAAAAGTGAAGCATCACCTGTAGTAGTAATTTCATCCAGTGCAAACAGTAAGTATCTTGCACCCTTATTAGCGGTGAATATGGAAGCTGGGTTTGTCCCAAATGTGACGGAATTACCAACAAGTACTTCACCATTTAAAATAAGCTCAACCGTATTTTCAAATAAAGCGTTTGCTACTACAGAAATTACTACCGAAAAAAAATTAATTGCACTTGCTAAAAATGCTTTTGGTGTTTTAGAAAATGACACTTCTTTAACTACAGAAGCATTCTCTCCAAGTTTATCAGAAAAAGACTTTAATACCAAGGTGGCTTCTATAGAAAAAACTAACGACAAAGTAACTATTGCAGATGCTGATATCGTAGTTTCTGCAGGACGTGGCATGAAAGGTCCTGAAAACTGGGGAATGATTGAAGATTTAGCTGAGGTATTAGGTGCAGCTACTGCTTGTTCAAAACCAGTGAGTGACTTAGGCTGGAGACCTCATGGTGAACACGTGGGACAAACTGGAAAACCAGTATCTTCTAATTTATACATTGCAATTGGTATTTCTGGAGCAATTCAACATTTAGCAGGAGTAAATTCTTCAAAAGTGAAAGTTGTAATCAATAATGACCCTGAAGCGCCTTTCTTTAAAGCTGCTGATTATGGTATCGTTGGAGATGCTTTTGAGTTTGTACCACTACTAATAGAAAAATTAAAGGAGTTTAAAAGTAATAACGCATAATTTTTTATTAATTTGGGGCTTAATAAATGGGCTGTTTAATTTTAGGCGAACCCAAAAAATTAAACAGTTTTTTTTTTAATATATTTTAATGAGTTTAATAAGACTAAATATTAAAGGGATTTCATACAGTCAAACTCAAAATGGTGCTTATGCATTAATTTTGAGTGAAGAAAATGGAGATCAAAAATTACCAATCGTTATAGGTGCTTTTGAAGCCCAATCTATAGCCATTGCACTAGAGAAAGAAATTATGCCACCCAGGCCTCTAACCCATGATTTATTTAAAACCTTTGCAATACGATACGATATTGTTGTTCAACAAGTAATTATTCATAAATTATTAGATGGTGTTTTTTATTCTAGTATTATTTGTGAAAGAGATGGCATTGAAGAAATAATAGACGCAAGAACTAGTGATGCTATTGCTTTAGCACTGCGTTTTGATGCACCAATTTTTACCTATAAAAATATTTTAGACAAAGCTGGTATTAAAACGGAAGTAGAGCCCTACAAAAATGATCTTTCCAAGAAAGCAGCGACTGTTATCAAACAGCTTATTACTGGTGACGATAAAGAATCTCCTATTTCTAATCGAGAAGACTTCAGCAAGCATTCATTAAAAAAACTAAAAAAAATGCTTGAAGATGCAGTTAATAACGAAGAATATGAAAAAGCAGTAAGTATTCGAGACGAAATTTCAAAAAGACAATAGCATCCTATGCAAAAATATTTATTAGTTGGAGTTTTAGTTTTAGTTCAGTTTATATCATTTGGACAAAACTTAGAGAAAAAATGGCAGTTTTCTAGTATTGAAAATGCAGAAGGAGAATCTTTAATAAGTATAAATCCAGAAAACGACTTTTTAATACTAAGGGATGGAACTTTTTCATACGAATTAGAAGCTAAAGAAAACTTAAAAGCTTCCGGAGATTATATGTTCCAAAATAAGTTATTGATTTTTTATTACAATCAACCTACAGATTCTATAAGAAGGTATAAAATAAGCGAGCTTACCGATTCAACATTAATATTTACTGAAAATGGATCGAATTATAAATTTATAAGTTCCATCGGCGAACAAAAAGAGGATATACTACAATCAGAATCGAATTCAGGAGTAATACCAAGTCAAGGTTTTTCTTTTACGAGTATTTGGAAAGGTGTTTTAGGAATGACTTCCTTGTTATTTATCGCATTTTTATTTAGCAGTAACAGAAAAGCTATTAATTGGAAAACAGTAGGTATTGGCTTAGCGTTTCAATTATTTATTGCTATTGGTGTGCTAAAAGTTTCTTTTGTACAAAATGCATTTGAAGCTGTTGGAAAAGTATTTGTAAGCATATTAGAATTTACAAGAGCTGGTAGTAAGTTCTTATTTGAAGGACTGGTAGTAGACATGGATACGTTCGGATTTATTTTTGCATTTCAAGTATTACCAACTATCATCTTCTTCTCTGCATTAACATCTGTATTATTTTACTTTGGGGTTATCCAAAAAGTAGTTAAAGCCTTTGGATGGTTATTATCAAAACTATTAAAAATATCTGGTGCCGAAAGCTTTAGTGTCGCTGGAAATATCTTTTTAGGACAAACAGAAGCTCCCCTTCTTATCAAAGAGTATTTAGAAAAAATGACTAAATCAGAAATACTTTTAGTAATGATTGGAGGAATGGCAACTGTTGCAGGCGCCGTTCTTGCTGCATATATTGGGTTTTTAGGTGGTAATGATCCTGTACTTAGATTATTGTTCGCAAAGCATTTATTAGCAGCATCGGTTATGGCTGCGCCAGGTGCCATTGTAATTTCAAAAATATTATACCCACAAACCGAGGTCATCAATACAGATGTTGAAGTTTCTTTAGAAAAGATTGGATCTAACGTATTAGATTCGATCGCAATCGGAACTACAGAAGGATTAAAGTTGGCTGTAAATGTTGGCGCTATGTTATTAGTTTTTGTTGCCTTTATAGCAATGTTCAATGGAATTCTAGGTTGGCTTGGAGGTTTTACTACTATTAATAGCTGGGTTGCAGCAAATTCTTCCTATGATCAACTTTCATTAGAAGCCATTCTTGGTACTGTATTCGCTCCATTAATGTGGTTAATTGGAGTTGCAAAAGAAGATATGATGATGATGGGACAACTTTTAGGAATCAAATTAGTAGCTAGTGAATTTCTTGGCTACATACAGCTTGCAGATCTTAAAAACGTTGCCAATGCAACCCATTTAACCTATGAAAAGTCAATTATCATGGCCACCTATATGTTATGCGGTTTTGCAAATTTTGCTTCCATTGGCATTCAAATTGGGGGAATTGGATCATTAGCACCGGGACAACGTAAAACCTTATCAAAATTTGGAATGAAAGCATTAATCGGTGGTAGTATCGCATCTTTAATTTCAGCTACCATCGCAGGAATGATAATAGGATAAGATTAATTTTAATCATTTTTTTAATGTTTCTTTTCTTATCTTTTAAAGATTATGACGTAAATCCCTGCTTTAAATTTTAATTATATATAACCTCTTGTTATTCACTATTTACGTTGATAACTTTTAATAATATAAAGGTCCTTTAGAAATAATTATCTAAAGCTTTTTTTTATTTTTAACGTCATAAGAATTTGAATCTATTATTATAAAACCCCCTTTTATTACGAAGAGTCATTTATGAAACAATACCACGATCTTATAAAGCATGTTTTAGAAAACGGAACCACAAAACAAGATAGAACAGGAACAGGAACTAAAAGTGTTTTTGGTTACCAAATGCGATTCGACTTAAGCAAAGGTTTCCCAATGGTAACTACAAAAAAACTTCATTTAAAATCAATCGTTTATGAATTATTATGGTTTTTAAAAGGCGATACCAATATTAAATACCTTCAAGAAAATGGAGTTCGTATTTGGAATGAATGGGCAGATGAAAAAGGTGATTTAGGTCCTGTTTACGGATATCAATGGCGTAATTGGAATGGTGATGAAATTGATCAAATTTCAGAAATCATCGAAACGATTAAAACCAATCCAGACAGCAGAAGAATGTTAGTTTCTGCATGGAATCCAAGTGTGTTACCTGATACCGGTAAAACATTTTCAGATAATGTAGCTAATGGTAAAGCAGCTTTACCTCCTTGTCACGCTTTTTTTCAATTTTATGTAGCCAATGGGAAGTTATCTTGTCAATTATACCAGCGAAGTGCTGATATCTTTTTAGGAGTCCCCTTTAACATAGCATCCTATGCATTATTTACCATGATGATGGCTCAAGCTTGTGGACTGGAAGCAGGAGATTTTATACATACTTTTGGTGATGCACATATTTATAGCAATCATCAAGAGCAAATAGATCTTCAATTATCAAGAGATCTAAAACCGCTTCCTAAAATGATTTTAAATCCAGAAGTGAAAAATATTTTCGATTTTACATTTGATGATTTCACTTTAACAGATTACGAACACCACCCGCATATTAAAGGTGCTGTAGCTATTTAATTTATTTTAAAAAAAAGAATATGTTCTCTAAATCTAAAAAAGAATTTCGAAATAACGCTGAACAAAGAGAGCAATACGAATATGCTCGAAAGCGAATTCTTCAAAAAAAAGGTTTACTTTCTCATTTCATTTATTTTATTGTTGGTGCCATTTTATTGGCTATTATTAATTTAGCTTTAGGAGTTGGAAAGGAAATTACTCTAATAGGCTATCCTTGGTTTGTATGGACAATTGTAGCATGGGGGTTTTTATTTTTAATCCATGTTTTTAATGTTTTAATTAAAAATAAATTTATGGATAAAGAATGGGAAAATCATCAATTAGAAAAACTAAAAAAGATACAGGAAGAAAAGATATCTGAATTAGACAAGAAAGCAGAAAAAGAAGTGACACAGAAACTAGAAGCTGAAAAAAAAACACTAGACTCGGAGGAAAAAATATGATTACAATTATAGCTGCTGCTGGATCTAATAATGAACTAGGCAAAGACAACGATCTGGTTTGGCATTTACCAAAAGACTTTAAACGATTTAAGAAATTAACTACTGGTCATCATATTATCATGGGACGAAAAACATTTCAATCGTTTCCAAAACCACTACCAAATAGAGTACATATTGTTATTACACGTAATACCGATTACCGTCCAGAAGGTGCTATTATTGTTCATTCCATGACTGAAGCATTGGAGCTCTCAAAAAATGATTCTCAAATTTTTATTATTGGTGGAGGAGAAATCTATCAACTAGGAATGAAAATAGCAGATAAAATTGAATTAACCAGAGTGAATAGCTCATTTGATGCAGATACTTTTTTTCCTGAAATCCCTTCAGAGGATTGGAAGCTTATTTCTGAGGAATTCCATTTAAAAGATGAAAAACATAAATTTGATTTTTCTTATCAAACCTTTGTTAGCAACTAAACTTTATAAAATTTAATTAATAAATTATTTTTGAATCGAATTAAGAACAATAATCATCTTAAAGAAATAAAGATTTACAAACTCCAATAATAAAATAATATAAACAGATGAACGCATATATTTTTCCGGGACAAGGAGCACAATTTACAGGAATGGGATTAAACCTATACGAAAAGTCTTCCAAAGCAAAAGAATTGTTTCATCAAGCTAATGAACTTTTAGGTTTTGACATCACTAAAATAATGTTTGAGGGAACAGTGGAAGCATTAAAAGAAACTAAAGTAACCCAACCGGCAATATTTTTACACTCTACTATTTTAGCTGAAGTATTGGGCGAATCATTTCAACCAGATATGGTTGCTGGCCATTCTTTAGGTGAAATATCCGCTTTAGTTGCAAATAAAACCTTGAGCTTTAAGGATGGACTTCTTTTGGTATCAAAAAGAGCTCAAGCAATGCAAAAAGCTTGTGAAGTAACACCTTCTGCGATGGCAGCAGTGTTAAGTTTAGAAGATGCTGTTGTTGAAAAAATATGTACAGAAACCCCTGGTATTGTGGTAGCAGCAAATTATAATTGTCCCGGACAATTAGTGATTTCAGGAGAAGTAAACGCTATCCATTTAGCTTGTGAAACCATGAAGGAAGCTGGAGCAAGAAGAGCATTGGTTTTACCGGTAGGCGGAGCCTTTCATAGCCCTCTTATGGAACCAGCAAGAGAAGAATTGGCTGCAGCTATAGAAAACACTTCTTTTTCAAATCCTGCATGTCCTATTTATCAAAATGTAAGTACTACCGCCGTTATTGATCCTTCAGAAATTAAAAAGAATTTAGTTTCTCAATTAACTGCACCTGTAAAATGGACTCAAAGCATGCAGCAAATGATTGCAGATGGAGCTACTCATTTTATTGAGGTAGGACCCGGAAATGTATTGCAAGGTCTAATGCGGAAGATAGATAGAAGCCTAACTACTAGTGCCGCTTCATTTGAACTCTAACTACTTTATTTTAAACTTTCCTGCCACTTCCATGAACTAGCCAATGCTTCTTCTAAACCTAATTTAGCTTTCCAACCTAATTCATTATTGGCTAAACTAGTATCTGCATAAGCTGAAGTTACATCTCCTGGACGTCTGTCTACTATTTTATAATCCACTTTTTTATTCGTAGCTTTTTCAAAAGCATTTATGACATCCAGCACGGAACTTCCTTTTCCAGTTCCGATATTAAAAAACTCAAACTTTGCTTTGTTTTTATTTTTCAACAATCTATTTAAGGCTATAATATGAGCTTTTGCTAAATCTACAACATGAATATAATCGCGAACTGCAGTGCCATCGGGAGTGTTATAATCATCACCAAAAACAGACAGACATTCTCTAATTCCAGCTGCAGTTTGCACTACAAATGGAATTAAATTTTGAGGAACTCCTAAAGGTAATTCGCCAATTTTAGCGGTTTCATGTGCTCCAATCGGATTAAAATAACGCAATGCAATTGCCTTTAATGCAGTTACTTTTGTAGTGTCCTCAATAATAATTTCACCCATTTTTTTTGTAGCGCCATAAGGAGATTCTGCAGGTTTTGTAGGTGCATTTTCCGTAATTGGCAATTCATCTGCTTGGCCATAAACTGTGCAAGAAGAACTAAAAATAAAGTTAGCCACCTTGTTCGCAATCATTTCCTTTAATACATAGGTTAATGTTGTAATATTATTTTCATAATACTTTAATGGCTCATTCACACTTTCACCTACCGCCTTTGAAGCCGCAAAATGAATTACCCCATCAATGGAATAGTTTTTAAAGAATTGCTCAACTGCTTGTTTATTTTTTAAATCTATTTCTTCAAAATCAGGTTTAATTCCAGTAATAGAGGTGATCCTACTTAAAACCTCTTTGGAAGAATTGGAAAGATCATCGATAATTACTACCTCAAAACCTGTTTTTTGTAATTCAACTACGGTATGAGAACCAATATATCCTAAACCTCCAGTTACCAATATTTTTTTCATGCTAATTGTTTTTTAAAAAATCAATAACCGTTGAAGTTATAAAATCGATTTGTTCATCCTCCAATTCTGTGTGCATAGGCAAAGAAATAACTTCATTTATTAATTGATTGGTTACTTTAAAGTTTTCTTCTTTATACCTATCATCTACATATGCTTTTTGCAAATGCAATGGAATTGGATAATAAATACCACAAGGAATTCCATTTTTATTTAAATGTGCAGCTAGCGCATCTCTATCAGCATTTATAATTTTTAAAGTATATTGATGGTATACGTGTAAATTACATTTTTCTTTATTTTCTATAGAACAGTCGCAAAAACAACCAGGAGTAATTACTCCATCAATCCCTTGAAAAGCCTTTGCATATTTTGAGGCTGCCAATCGCCTAGCATCATTATAGGCATCTAAATTTGGAAGCTTAGCTCTTAAGACTGCAGCTTGAATTGAATCCAATCTTGAATTTACTCCTACTACATCATGATGGTACCTTATATACATTCCGTGGTTTACAATACCCCTAATTGTGTGAGCCAAATCATCATCATTTGTAAAAATAGCACCACCATCTCCATAACAACCCAAATTTTTAGAAGGGAAAAATGAGGTAGAAGCTACGTGTCCTATCGTACCCGTTTTCTTTTTAGTGCCATCTTTTGAAGCATAATACCCACCAATACCCTGAGCATTATCTTCAATTACAAATAAGTTATGCTCATTTGCTAATTTCATGATCTCATCCATATTTGCAGCTAAACCAAATAAATGCACAGGCACTATTGCCTTCGTATTTGGAGTAATTGCATTTTTAATAGCATTTACATCTATGTTAAACGTAATAGGATCTACATCGACTAATACTGGTGTTAATCCCAATAAAGCAATAACCTCAACGGTTGCAGCAAAAGTAAAATCGGCCGTTATTACTTCATCGCCAGGTTTTAAACCTAAACCCATCATAGCTATCTGTAATGCGTCTGTACCATTGGCACAAGGAATCACATGTTTAACTTCTAAATATGCTTCTAATTCTTTTTGAAAAGCATGAACTTCTGGACCATTTATAAAAGCAGTTGTTTCAATTACGTTTAAAATGGATGCATCTACCTGATCCTTTATTCTATTATATTGACCTTTAAGATCAACCATTTGTATTTTTTTCATGCGCCTATAATTATTATTTTTTAATGGGCATCCGCTGTTCGCTACTATTCAAATATATGAGTGTGTAAAAATAATATACTCGTTTTATACGTTTCGCCCTAAAGCCTTTAATTATTACAAAATAAAGTACAAAATTACAAAATTTGAAATCGACAAACAATGTAATTCCATAAAGAAACGTATTTTAGCAGTATAGTACTATCTGATGCATTTATTATATAATTTTTCAATATTTATAACCAGTAAGCTAATTTTGCTAACTACTTTTTTTAGTAAAAAAATGAGTCTGTTTGTTGATGGTAGAAAAAAAGTTTTTAAAACCCTAAAAGAAACCATTCATCCTAATGATAAAACCATTTGGTTTCATTGCGCATCTTTAGGAGAATATGAACAAGGTGTTCCTATCATGGAAAAAACAAAAGAGTTATTTACTGACCATAAATTAATTGTCACCTTTTTCTCCCCTTCAGGCTTTGAAGTAAAAAAAAACGCAACTCTTGCGAACATTGTTCTTTATTTACCAATTGATACGGTGTCAAACGCAAAAAACTTCATTGAATTAGCACATCCTTCATTAGCCATTTTTATTAAATATGAGTTTTGGCCCAATTATTTAATTCAATTAAAAGAAAAAAAAATACTCACATTTTTGGTTTCAGGGCTGTTTAGAAAAGATCAGATCTTTTTTAAACCCTATGGAGGTTTTATGAGAAAAGTATTAAATAGTTTTGATCACTTTTTTGTTCAAGATGAAACTTCAAAGAAATTGTTAAACAATATTAACATCAAAGAAACTACTGTTAGTGGCGACACAAGGTTTGATCGTGTTAGCAATCAATTACTTCAAGATAACAACTTAGCGTTTATTTCAGAATTCAAACAAAATAATCTATGTATTGTTTGCGGAAGTACCTGGCCTGAAGATGAAGCCGTTTTAATTGATTATATCAATAAAGCTTCAGATGATGTGAAGTTTATAATTGCTCCTCATGAAATAAATGCTTCTAAAATTGAATCGTTTAGAAAAAATATTCAGAAACAAAGCAGCTTGTTTTCAAAAAAGGAAGAAACTAATATATCTGAATACAATGTGCTTATTATAGATATTGTTGGCTTACTTACAAAAATTTATTCGCATGCTGACATAGCTTATATAGGTGGCGGCATGGGTGATACCGGATTGCATAATATTTTGGAACCTGCCACATTTGGAGTTCCAATCGTAATTGGCAATCATTTTGTAAAATTCCCTGAAGCTAAAGAGCTGAAAGAGTTGAAAGGTCTGTTTTCAATTTCAAATGCAACTGAATGCTCTAAAATACTAGAAAAGCTCGTAACTGATAAAAACGCTAGAATTGAATCGGGTAAAATAGCTAAGAAATTTATCGAAAACAATAAAGGAGCTACCAATACAACAATGAATTATATCAAACAATTAAAAGGAAAATCGCTTATCTAAGGCTGTTTATTTGATCCTTTAAGTCTTCCATAGCTTTTTAGCACTGACGCCCGCAATTCAGATTGGATTCGAACGTATTCGAATCCCCCGTAATTGAGGTTATACATTGTTATATGCCGTATTAATCAATCAATTCAATCTCTCCAGGCCTCCAGGATTTATCATACCAAGGCTCTGTCGGACTGTAAAGCCTTAATACTACAAACCATCCTTTACCAGGAACTGTTTGTGTCCAGTTGGCTTCCATGCCCTCAGGTGCATCAGGTCCATAATACAGGTCCACAGAACCATCCTCGTTAACAATCATGTTAGTATCTCGCTGACTTTGTTTACTTGGATAGGGTTGGGTTGTTTGAAGCATAGACCGTGTTTGAGGGTCGTAAACGCACATGGACCAAAACTTAAGTGCTGGCGCATCTCCTGGAATGTTTACCTTGTAATTTTTGGATCCGTCTAAAAAGTTTCCATTAGAATCCAGATAGCCCCAGGCGTATTGCGATCCTTTTCCAACAAGCTCAATAGCCATCATTGGTGTATTAACTGTGGCAAAATAGTAAAACATGGTACGGGCATCTAAATTACGGCCGCCCAAACCTTCATCTTTTAGAAATTGATAATTATTTCCGGGATAACCGCGTTTCCAATAGCTGCCATCGTATAAAAATTCTTCACTATTTCGTTCATTCCAAAGCGTTGCGCGAGCTGTGGCATTAGCCACAGCTACAGCATCAGTGAGTATACTTTTCATACGCTGATCAGGGTTGAAAGGTTTGCCTTTCTGAATTCCAATTGATGCAAATTGACCTCTAATTTCAGGACTAAATAATTCAATGGGTTCACGCTGCACAATTTGATTCAGTTCTTCATAAAATTTGAAATTATTGGCATGTATGGTATTAAATGTTTTACCTGAGCCATTTATAAATTCCATGGAAGGTGGCGCATCGGCTTTAGAAAGCGGGTATATTTTTAGCCCTTCTTTCCACATTTTTGTGGCAGTATCTGACTTTCCATCAACAAGAAATCCACGAAGAGCAACCCAATTGACATAACTCGGTGATTTGGTAACAAAATAGGTTTCGCCATTTATAACTTGTTCTTTTCCACCAATTGGACCCTCGAGTTCCCCATCATAGTCTGGAGGGAGGATTAAATATTTACCACCTTGACCTCTGTCTGGTCCTGGAGCCCCCATATCAATAACAAAGCGGAAGTAAGCATCATTAACCGTTCCGGGTCCAGCCCCCTTAGGAATCTCTATAACAGTTGGTCCATCTTTTTTTAGGTTAAGAAAAGGAACTGCATAGACGGTGCTTGTATTACCAGTCAAAAAGAGAGGATTACTATCCATAAGTTGGTCGAAAACAACTACTTGATTTGAGTTTTCCGCACCTAGCGAAGCCAGCCCCCTACGAAGTCCTTCTATTGATGTGGCTGGAATACCATTGAGAAAAGTTTCAATACCACGTAAAAAATCCAAATTGTCATAAACCAATTTCGCAGTTTCTTTAGTAGGGATACCATCAAAGAAATTTAATGTGCCAATCCTCGTTTCAACTTTGTCTGGAGTTAGAATAAAATCTGGAATTTCAGTATTGTACTTTGAGCGAATTTCATCAATAGAATTACTATCGATACTGATATCTTGGTTATCAGTTTTGCAGCTCCATAAAAAAATTCCAATGAAGAGTGCAGAAAATAAAAGTTTTGATCTCATAATATTATGTTTTAAAGGTATTAATATCTTCTCTATATGACATACAACGTATTGATGTATGATCTCATTACGATGTCTAAAATACAAATTTAACAAAAAAAAAAAGAATTTGAATTAGGCGGTAGTAGAAATGAATTAAACAGGGTATTGTCTTTAGTGCTTTTGACATGATCATCATTTTAGTTAGTTCCTGATTAGGAAACTCTTTGATATAATTGCTAATATTATCTTGCGCCATGGCTGATGAAATAGTAATAATGTCCGCGAAAACTAAGATTGAAATGTTTTTAAAGTTGATCAAGCTATTGCTAAACAACTTAAATAACTCAAAATACCTAACACGAACATTTTTTTAATTAGTTATCAATGCAATGAATAGGATAATTGAAGATTAGTACCATAATCTGTTTTAGATCCATCAGATGGTGGCTTGCTGTCGTAGTTATAATAAAATGAGACCCCTACTTTAAAATTATCACTGAATATACTCACTTGTGGATTTAGATTAAAAGATCCCCTATACCTTCCCACATAACCACACAGCCGAAGACTAATTGTCATTTATACCGTCATTTATTCAAAATAAATACTAAAAATAAAATATGTATAGCTTGTAGAATTAACTATAATATGGCTTTAGGAGTATTCTTTAAATTGACCAACAAGTCTTCCATAGATTGTTGTAATTCTTTAAGTAAATTGCTACCTGAAGGTTCATCAATCCCAAAAGTAAGTTTGCTATTAACTTGCCATAACTCTTGAATATCAACAATATTAACTTCAATGGGTAGATACTCCTCATTTAAAGATATTAATCTAATTTTTGACGAATCATTTGTTTTTTGAAGCTTCTTTACTAAAACAGAGTCATGAAGCACTACAATATAAATCTTATTATCTGATGCTTCAGTAACATTAGATACTGAGCGTCCTAAAACCCAATCGTTGGGATGAATATTAGGTAACATACTATCTCCTTCAACCTGAAAGCCTCTATACGTAGCATTTCTATATTCTGGTAAAGGGAAATTAAAAACAGGTAAGGTTTGATACCAATCTACATCTTGAATATTATGCGGATAACCCGCAGAAGCTTTTTGATTGACCAATACAATAGTTTCTGTATTGTCTTCTTTTATGGTGATCACTTTCGGACTGACATCCCTTCCGTTAATGACAACATATTGTTGAAAGCTTTCTCCAAATAACCAAAGCGGATTGATTTGAAAATCTTTTAAAAGCCTCATTATCGCCTTTCCTGGAATTTTTGTTTTACCTCGCTCAATGTCAACAGTACTTAGCCCAATATCCAATAACTCTGCAAAAGATTGTTGGGTATAATTTTGCTCTTCCCTAACTTTTTTAAAACGCTTTGCCTCTATTTTTAGTTCTTTATCCATTCCCAAATATACAATAAAATGGAAATTTTCCAATAATTAATATGGATTATTTCCATTTTTTACGAATATAGTAAATATAGAATAGGTAAATATTGCTACTTTAACTCTACTTATTTTCAAATTCAGCTTCAATGAATTAGCAAGACAATTTATGGATAAATATGATTGTTTTTAATTCTTAATATTAGCAAAATAATTAATATTTAGTGGTGTGTACGTCCTACTTAATAAGCAAATTGAATAATGAATCAATTGATTTAAAGTGCAATAAGACCAAAGAAATTAATGAAATATATAGTCACAATTTATATATATTAAATTAAATAATATTTTATTATATTTTTTACTAAAAACACTTTGATGTTGTTTTAAAAGTTTTAAATTTGCAACCGCTTTGACACATAAAGCTATGTTCATGTAATTGCGAAAATAGCTCAGTTGGTAGAGCGCCACCTTGCCAAGGTGGAGGTCGCGGGTTCGAATCCCGTTTTTCGCTCGATTCGAATTTAACGACAATCAACCGCAAGCTGAAGTGGTGGAATTGGTAGACACGCTGGACTTAAAATCCAGTGGACAGTAATGTCCGTACGGGTTCAAGTCCCGTCTTCAGTACAGATAAAAAGCCGAAACGAGAGTTTCGGCTTTTTTTGTTTACTGCAATGAGTAAAGCTTACTTTAATGGGTGCAAGAAAATAAAAAAAATAAATTATCTTTGTTACTATTATAAATTCCTTTATGAAACCTATACCTGCTTATTTAATTTTAATCTTTTTATTTTTGAACCACCTATCTTTGGCGCAGCAAATGCCTCTAGATTTTTCTGACCCTACAGAAAATTTTTCTTCTTTTGGGGGTAGTAGCTTCTCTTTAAATACAGATCCAGAAAACCCTAGCAATGAGGTTGGTCAATTTTTTAATGATGGGTCTTTCTATTGGCAAGGATTTTACCTTGATTTGCAAAGAGTCATTGATTTGGATTTTCAGAACACGATTTCTTTGTCTTTTTATGGCTTTGACCCTAATGCGCATACCGTATTAATAAAACTAGAGAATGGCCAGAACCCTGATGTTGAGGTTAGTCAAAATATACCTGCTGGCGGCGGTTGGACCAATAATGTTGTTTTTGATTTTTCTCAAGCGGTATTAGCCAATGACGGTACACCGGTAAATGCTACTGGAGAATACAGTAAATTGGTTGTTTTTATTGATGGAGGAGTAACAACCGCAGGCACCTATTTGCTTGACAACATTGATGATGGTTCTACAGAAGTAAACCTTAACGAGATTGATGTAGAGTATACCAATTTAGTATGGGAAGATCAGTTTGAAACTCCAGGGGTTGTCAACCCATCAAATTGGCACCACCAAACACAAGTCATTATTCCCGGTGTAGGCTGGGCTAATGGTGAAGAACAGCATTACACAAACCGTATAGATAACTCTTTTGTAGATACTTCCGGGTTTTTAAATATTGTTGCAAAACAAGAAACCTATACAGATCAAGGCTTAACAAAAAACTATACTTCTGCTAGGTTAAATGCAAAATTTGCATTTACCTATGGTAGAGTAGATGTACGAGCTAAAATTCCTGTTGAGGCTGGTACCTGGCCCGCAATTTGGACACTGGGTAAGAATATAAATGAACCTGGTGCCTACTGGGACTCGCAATATGGAACAACTAGTTGGCCTGCATGTGGAGAGATTGATATGATGGAGCACGGAATATTTCCTAATCAAAATATTAACTACATAAAAAGTTCTTTACACACTCCATGTTGTTATGCTGGTAATCCAAATGGAGGAGGTACTATTGCATCAGATCTTGAAAATGATTTTCATGTATATTCATTAAACTGGTCTCCAGATCAAATAACATTTTTATTGGACGGGGTTGGGTATTTCACTTATAATCCTTATATAAAAGATGATAGCACATGGCCATTTTACGAGGACCAATTTGTGTTATTAAACATTGCTATGGGAGGTTATGCAGGAAATACATCTTCTGATTTTGACCAAGCTACCATGCTAATAGATTACGTTAAGATATATCAAGAAGGCGAATTAAATACGGGTGCAAATATTGACTTAGAGGATAAGGTGAGCGTTTATCCAAACCCAGCAAGTAATGAAATTAACTTGAGCACTTCTATACCTCTTAGTAGTATAAAGATATATGATATTTTTGGGAAACTACTACTTACTAAAGAAAAAAACTTTACAAATATTGATGTAAAAGCCTATACCTCAGGCATGTATTTGCTTGTAATTACTTCAAACAATCAAGAAATTGTAAAGAAAGTACTAATCAATTAATTTGTAATTACTGATCTAAAATGCCTAGGGTGTATTAGGCAGTATTTAGGTTTAATTCACATTCAATATAGGAAAGACTGCAAACAAATAGTTGGTAAACTATTTGTTTTTTTGCCAAGGAAACTTGCCTTCCAATTCAACTTGTAAAGAGGTGCTTAAAATAGTTCGAACAAGTACTATGAGGCCTAAAATAGTAACAGACCTTAAAGTCGGCTCCGTTGAAACCGTTAAAATAATATCAGCTGCAATAAGTACCTCTAAACCCAATAGGATTGATTTTCCGATAGATTGTCTTAACTTTTCTAGTGGACTTAATTTCTTTCGAGTAAGACCTACTATAAACATTAATAAGGAGTATAGCAAACCTAGAAAAATAGTTAAAACTCCTATAGTTTCTATTGTTTTAGCAATAATAATTATGTATTCGCTTACGGTATCCATTGTTGTTTAATTATTTTAAGATAGGTATTACTCATTTAATTTATACTAATATACCAATTATTCCACAGGAATCTCTTTATTTGTATGATTAAAAATTATGTATATTTCTAGATTAGAAATAAGTCGATTTTTTAAACTAATAACTTTCTGTAAATTATCGTTTTAATTGAATTTTATTTTATAAAATACTAAAAAATTGAAATAATAAAATGGCTAACACCTAAAAAACAAATAATGAAAAACTATAGGAACGAAATAATAATAGGTGTATTGATGATCGGTTTTTCAATTGCATTTTATTACTTATATGGTATTTTATTACCTTTTATTTTGGGTATGCTACTTGCATTCTCTGCGCAACCAATAATTACACGAATCCAGAAAATAGTTAAAAGTAAGGGTCTTGCTACGAGTATTTTTTTGGCAGTAAATACAGTGCTAATTATTCTGTTTTTTGTTTTTTTTACTAATTACATCAATCGAGATTTTAAAAGACTCAATCAAAGTTTTGTTTTTTTGACAACAAAAAATCAAAAAAATTTAAACCAAACTACACAAAAAGTAAAAGAATATATTAATAATTTATATGACATTGACCAGGTGGAAGTTTTACTAAAACATAAATCTGATTCCATTATCAATAAAATAAAAAACATCGATTATTCGGAGTTAGACACCGAATCTATAAAAACTGGTTTTGAAAAAGCCACCGCCATATTTCGAAGTAAAAAAATAAATACTGAACAATTAAAACCTAAATTTAGTTTCTTATTTATTCTATGCTCCACCATTGGGTATTTTATACTAATTTTATATCAACTAGACTACTTTACCAGAATTCGGAAAAAATATTTTGGAGGTAAAATAAAATCTATATTTCACACCATCATTGATGATTTCAATCAAAGTTTTGTTAAATATTTTAAATTAAAAACAAAAATCATCCTTTTACTATCTTTAATTTATATCAGTACATTTATTATTTTAGATATGCCTGGAACGATTTTAGTTAGTTTATTAATTATATTACTATCGTATATTTCTTATCTACAATACTTAGCACTCATACCGCTTTCAATTAGCTGTATGGTCCTCTCTGTGGAAAACTCTCAAAGTTTTTTATTCTACTTTAGTATTGTTATCGCTGTCTTTATTATGGCGAGTGTTATTGAAGAATGGTTACTTAAGCCACGAATAATGAAAGACAATACCGGTATAAACCCTGTGATTATTGCACTAGCACTTAGTATTTGGACCTATCTTCTTGGTATGCCCGGCGGACTTATTGCTATTCCTATGACTGGTTTAATGATTATTATATTTAAACAATACTTTTTAAAACCTTACCAAGAAGTTATTAAAGATTGATTAAAAAAAATTGATTCAACAAAAATTATAAATTTTCTTTTTTTTCGAATCAGTGCTAGTGATTATTTTATAAGAAGTATTTTCTTTCAAGGAGTTTCATATCAATTTTCATATCCCTTTATTTATTGAATTTTCCTCAATCGCTGTAGATCCAGAATTTTGATATTTCGGCCCTCAATTTGAATAATTCCTTGATTTTTAAAACTGGATAGAGTTCGAATTAAAGATTCCGTTGCAACACCTGCAACACTCGCCAAATCATTACGAGAAATATTTATAGTCTCTTCTGAAGCGCAATATAATTTTTCGACAAACATTAAAATAGTACTTGCCGTTTTTTTATTTACGTTACTGTAAGCCATGTGGACCAAATGCTCTTTTATTCCACTAATATCATCAGCTAACAATTGTATCAATTCTAAAGTAAGCCCGTGATTTTTATCCAACATAGACTTAAATTCCTGTTTAGAAACTCCCACTAATTTGCTTTCCATGATAGCGGTCGCGGTTTCTTGGTAGGTAATATTTTCTGTAAACGAAGTATAGCCGAATAAATCGCCTACTTTATTTAATTTTGTAGTAAGTTCTTTTCCATTTTTATCCAGCTGATGTGACTTCACAATACCCTTTAAAATTAAATATATAAAATTAGAATGTGCACCTTGGCTATAGATATCTTGGTCTTTATTAAAAGTAAATTTCGTTCCGTTATTGGTAAAAAAGTTTTTTAAATCGTTCAATGAACGGATGTTGTTTTTTTGATTTACTGCATCCCCTTCTAAAATTCTTCGGTCTTTTAAAATGGAAGCTTTGGCTATTCTACTTTTTATAGCACCTATTAGTTCTTCTTCTTTAAAAGGTTTAGTGATATAATCATCTGCGCCCATATTCATTCCTTTTCTTACATCTTTACGTTCGGTTTTTGCCGATAAGAATATAAAAGGAATGTATTTGGTGCGTTCATCATTGGCTAAAATCTCTAATACTTGGTGACCATTCAGTTCTGGCATCATAATATCACTAATAATAATATCTGGTATACTGCTTTTTGCTAATGCAACTCCTTCCATACCGTTAGAAGCAGTAATAACCTCGAAATCAGAAAGTACTAAGATTTCTGCAGTGTTTTCTCTTAAAACAAAATCATCTTCAATTAATAATAGCTTTTTCATAGTTGTGCTGTATTTGGAATACTAATGGTAAATGTAGTGCCTTTATTTTCTGCACTTTCGAAATTAATAGATCCTCCTAAATTTTCAATATGAGTTTTTGAAATATTTAATCCTATTCCTGTACCTTCTGTTAATATGGCATTTTCAGCTCTAAAATAACGATTAAAAATATTTTTCTGATCAATTTTTGGGATACCTATACCATCATCAATTATTTCTAAGGTGGTAATTTCGATATCTTGCCTAACCTTAATAGCTATCACTGAATTTTCTGAGGAATATTTAATAGCGTTATTTATTAGATTTGATAAGGTCAACTCAATGATTTTCTCATCTTGAAATAAAGATATTTCATCGATATGGTTTGAGTAATCTATCGTCTGACCTTCTTTTAATAGAATAGTGGCATTAGAAATTACCTCTTTTATCACTTTACCTAATTTAAAAGTGCTTAAATTATAGTTTATATTTCCGGTTTCTAATTTCTCTAAAGATAAAAAATCATTTAAAATATTATTTAAATATTGTACTTTATCAGTAATGATTTTGATATGTTTATCTCGTTTTTCTTGTTGTTCTGCCAAGTTATACTTCCCCAATAAAATAATAGAGGTTAGAATACCACTCAATGGAGTTTTAAACTCATGGGAAACTAAAGATAAAAAATTTGTTTTTAATTTATTTAATTCTCGTTCTCTTCTAAAGGCAATATTGATATCTTTTTCGGCATCGACCCGTAGCATATTTTCATGTTCTAATTGACTAATTGTTTCATTTAATTCTTTTGTTCTTAAAATAATTTTTTGTTCAAATTCTGCATTTAACTTACTGAGTCTTACTTCCTGTTCTTTCCTTGTTGAAATATCGGTGATCAATGCCATTATATATTCTTTATTGCATAACTTAAAAATATTTAAACTCACTTCTACAGGGAACATACTCTTGCTTTTATGTATGCCATAAATACTAAGGCTTTTCTCCTTTTTTTCCTTGACTCCTTGATTCAAAAAAACTTTTAACTGATTCTCAAGTTGAATCGTATTGGCATCAGAGAATAAAACTTGGAGATGTAATTGATTTAACTCTTTTATTTTATAACCAAACATCCGCTCTGCCGATTGGTTCGCTTCTATAATGTGTTGTTGGGCATCTAAAAGAATTATCCCAATAGACTCAACCTTTAACGGCTTATTAATAAGGTCATTATCTTTTTCAAACATGACTGTATTAGTTTTGGACTTCATTTTCTTCTTTTACTTTAATTTTTTTATTAGACTATAAATGATACTACAAATTTAAACAGGTGCAGTATTTTAGAATATGACATCATATGTTTTAATCAAAAAAACACGCTAAATTAATAAAATTACCCCTTGTTATTTTAACATAAAAAAACTAAAAATAAGATTGATAAGCTAATAACTGGGTTAGGCTTTCTGCAACAATACTTTTAATATGTTAAATATTATATTTAAAACTTTATATTGAGCATTACTCCTACCCCTTATGTTTGCGCTAAAAATATAATAAAATTATTAATTTATTAAATTTTTAAAGGCTTAAAATATTTTGAATTCATTTTAGTATATATTATTTATTTTAATAAATTCTTACTTTAAACCCAATGTCTTTAAGTGGTTTTATAAAATATGAAATATAAAAAAACTTATCTATATTGTAGACTCTTATAAATAATCAAAATAGAAATTATGAGAAAATTTATTTATTTAACCTTCGCTATATTGATTATTGCCTGTAGTGATGATGATAGCCATTCAATTAATGATATAAAGGCTCCCATTATTACTTTGTTAGGAAACTCAACTATTAGCATTACTCAGTATACAACATATATAGATGCCGGGGCAACTGCTATAGATAATGTAGATGGAGACTTAACTTCAAGTATCGTTGTAACTGGAAATCCAAATATGAATGTTATAGCCACTTATACTATTACTTATAATGTTTCAGATGTCGCTGGCAATACAGCTTCAGCATCCAGACAAGTTGCGGTTATTGAAGACATCGACAATCCGGTTTATATCGACACCAACGGGATTACTATAAAAGCAAAAGAATGGGCAGAGGTAGGAGCTACGGGTCAAATAAACGACATAACTTATACCGTTGTAGATAAACCAATGTTAGAAGAATTGATCGAAAATGGAGATGATCTTAGCAAATTAGCTACTACAAAAGTTACTAGCATGGCTTTGTTATTTTATGGGGCTACTAACTTTAACCAAGTTATTAATAATTGGGATATGAGTAATGTAATTAATACTTATGCTATGTTTTGGGATGCATTTGAATTTAATCAAGACATTGGAAATTGGGATATGAGTAATGTTCTTAATATGAGTAATATGTTTACAAACGCTACTGCATTTAATCAATCCCTTAAAAATTGGGATGTGAGTAATGTTGATTCTATGAGAGGTTTATTCGTCAACGCCAGCAATTTTAATCAAGATATTGGAAATTGGAATGTTGGAAATGTAACTAATATGAATTGGATGTTTTATGAGGCCACTAGTTTTAACCAAGCACTTGAAAATTGGGATGTGAGCTTTGTAGATGAAATGTATGGAATGTTTAGTGATGCGGATTCCTATAATCAAAACCTTAGTTCTTGGAATGTAGAAAATGTTACACTTTGTGGTTCTTTTAATGCAAACACTACCCAATGGATTTTGCCAAAACCTACATTTACTAATTGCACACCTTAAATAAAATTTCAAATTATATTTAATTTGAAAGAACAGCCTAAATGATAAAAAAAACAGAAAAAATAGATTCTAATTATATACATAGAAGTAATTGGTTAAGAGCTGTTGTCCTTGGAGCTAATGATGGGATTTTATCAACGGTTAGTATCGCAATTGGAGTTGCAGCTGCTACTGATGTTCGAGAACCCGTTATTTTGGCAACTTTAGCGGGATTAGTTGCCGGTGCTTTATCAATGGCTGCTGGAGAGTACGTATCTGTAAGTTCGCAAAAAGACACTGAAAATGCAGATATTGAACGTAATAAAAAAGAACTTAATGACAAACCCGAAGTCGAATTGCAACGACTAGTAGAAATTTATGAAAAAAGAGGTTTAAATAAAGAAACTGCATTGAAAGCTGCTAAAGAATTAACAGAACATGATGCATTGGGTACTCATATAAGAGATGTATTGGGAATTAATAAAATTAGTCAAGCTAAGCCTATTCAAGCAGCATTTGCTTCTCTTGCAGCATTCACGGCAGGAGGATTACTTCCTTTTTTAGTAACACTCTTTATGCCTTTAAATAGTATGGAATATTCACTGTATTTGTTCGCGCTATTTTTTCTTATCATTTTAGGAGCATTAGCAGCTAAGACAGGAGGTTCAAGTATATGGAAAGCAATTATTAGAATTACTTTTTGGGGAACACTTGCTATGGGACTGACTGCAACGGTTGGTTATTTATTTAATGCAAATATTGGGTAACAGGGAGGTAAAAAGAAATAAAATTAATTATATTAAATTATTAATATTTTTTATGATTCAAAAATTAGGAGAATTATTATCAAATCTGTTTTTAAAGTTCATGCCAAATGCTTTTGTATTTGCGATATTACTCACACTAACAATAGCATTGGGATCATTTTTTTGGGTAGATACCTCTATTTTTGGAATTATTAAATCTTGGTATACCGGTTTTTTCGATTTAATTGGATTTGCCATGCAAATTGCATTAATCATTATAACAGGTTTTAGCATTGCATTATCTCCATTGGTTAAAAGAGGTATTGATGTCCTTTCCAAAAATTTAAAAACACCATCACAAGTTTATTTATTAGTGGTATTTATTGGATTGCTCCTGTCCTTAATTAGTTTTGGCTGGCTGGTTATAACTGCTGTACTCGCTAGAGAATTAGCGCTGAGAGTAAAAGAAGTTCATTATCCATATTTAATTGCTTGTGTATATTTTTCTTTTAATAGTTGGGTATTTGGATTATCTAGTTCCATCCCACTACTTTTAAATTCTAAAAAAAACTTTTTAATTGAAACGGGGGTTCTCACTAAAGTAATACCAACTTCATTAACCTTACAATCATCATTAAATTTAGTAATGATTCTTTTTATGGCAATAAGTGCTCCAATAGTGATGTACATTTTACGTCCAAAGTCTTCAAAAAATAAAGAATTAAAAGATTTGATGATTTCGGATGAAGAACTCGAAAAAAGGACCATTAAAGAAGAGGCTTCTAGCTTAAATTTTCCTATTAAAACGTTATCGGACAGACTAAATAATAGTGTTTTATTACAAATGATTATCGTAGCAATGGGACTTAGCTATATAGTTTACCATTTTAGCACTAAAGGACTTGATTTAAACTTTAATATCATGATTTTTATTTTTATAATGTTTGGAATGTTACTTCATAAAACACCGTCTCGTTATGTAATTTCAATGAAACGTTCCAGTAGTAATATTTCTGGTGTTTTATTTCAATATCCCTTTTACGCAGGTATTATGGGAATTATGTTATACACTGGATTGGGGGATAAATTAGGACAACTAATGGCTTCTGTTGCCACTTTAGAAACCTATCCTCTTTTCGCTTACTTAACTGGAGGTATTGTAAATTTTGCTATCCCTTCTGCAGGAGGAGAATTTGCAGTAATTGGACCCAGTTTAATTAATGCTGTTATTGAATTAGGAGCTGGTTTACCAGAAACTCAAGTAACAGCTATGATTGCTAGAGCTTCTTTATCTGCTGCTTATGGTGAGAGTTTAAGCAATATGTTACAGCCTTTTTTTTTACTTATTATAATTCCTATAATGGGAAAAGGTATTAAACTTCAATCAAGAGATGTTATGGGATATCTGGTTTTACCTTTTATCCTCTTTTTTATAATACAGACCTTGTTAGTAGTTTATTGGCCTCTTTAAATTTTGAATAAAATAGATTTATTATAGTAGGAATCGAATTTTAAACGTGTTTTTTCTTAGCGTAGAAAAACAATAAGAGATAAGCTACTATACCCACCATAATAGACACCACAGATGCTAAAATAAAACTTCCAACTACATAGGTTTTAAGACTCTTAACTAATTCAAAATTTTCTTCAAAATCTGCAAATGAATAATCAGTGGGCTCTCCTAAAACATAGTTACCTATCATGATCCCTGCATAAACTGTAAAAGGAATAAAAGGTGGAAAACTAACATTCGTAAAAGCAAACGAAATCGCTTTATTTAATTTAAATAATACTGCTAATGAAAGCACCAATATGGTATGAAATCCCCAGAGCGGAGTTAAACCAATAAAAACTCCTAATGCCATTGCCTGAGCACTCTTTAATGGAGATTCATTTTTTCCTAATATTTCTTCTTTTATAAATCGTCGAATACCTTTTTTCCTAAATTCCCTTATTAAATTGCGTGGTTTTATATACAAGAATGCTACTAAAATAAACCACGTATTTAATAAACTTATTCTTAAAAAACCTTTGATTGATTTAAAATGAGTTGCCCTTTCTTGAGGGTCGATTGATACTTTAATCGGAACGTTTTTTACTATAATTCCTCTCCAAGCTGCTTTGACTATAGTTTCAATTTCAAATTCAGACTTGGTCGTAAAAAATTTAATTTTATTCAGCTCTTTTAAAGGGTATAAACGAAATCCCGATTGCGTATTTTTTAATTGAATACCCGTTTGAAGTTTATATAAAAAATTTGAAAGTTTATCAGTAAAACTCATTCTGCTAGCAACCGTTTTTTGATCCCTATTTGTAGACCCAATAAGTAGAAGGTTTTTATTAGTTTCAGCTTCTAGTTGATTAACAAATAACGATATATTCTCATGATAATACTGTCCATCAGTTTTTAATGTAATAGCAAAATCATATCCTAGTGCTCCAGCTTTTTTTAAAGCAATTCGCAACGCATTTTCATTTCCTCTATTTATTATTAAAGAGATCTTTGTTATTGCAGTATATGTTTTTAGAATTCTAAAAGTAGCATCGATATCACCATTATTGATAACAATTAAATCTTTTGTAATTTCTAATACTCCATCTATTACTGTTTTTAAAGTGCCCTCATTATTATATGTGGGTATAATTACACATATTTTAAGAGTTTTTATTTTATGTTCAAGCGAACTTCTATCCAGCACTTTCAGATGTGTTTAATTAAATTCTTTTTTTTCTTCATCAGAAAACGATTTGGACTGCATGATAAATCCTCTGACATATTTTTTTATAGGAGTTGATTTAATATTTTTATATCCCTCTTTGATGAATTGTTTATCTTCTGTTTTATTGGCTCGATATTTTAATAGTTTTGGCGCGTTTTCTTGGATACTTAAACGAATGCATCGCATTTCAACGTTAGCAGGTTCCTCAAAAATTGCAAAATTTAATAAAGTAGCTCCCTCTTTAAAAAAAGTTTTTTTTTCTTTAATAACTTTGGAATATTTAGCCATTATTATTAAAACTGCACCTTTATAAGCCACTAGTAATTTTTTATCTGTTTCCTTTACTTCAGCTAAATAGTTATTTAATTGAAGTGTTACTTCTTTGCTATTAAAGCTTTTTTTATAATCCGTTCTTACTTTTGTTAAGCTTGGTGAAAATAAACCTAAAAGTAATATAAATATGAATATACTAGTTTTCATCTATAAAATCAATTTTTAATGCTAGGTCAGGGTTGAGTTCAGTATTTATTTTTGCTGTAAATTTAATATTGGCATGAGTTTTAAGAAACTGGAGGCTAAATGGACTTGAAATTCTAATTTTAGTATTAGACCGCATTCTTTTTAGTGTTATAAATTACAGAAATTAGTGTTGTAACAAGAAAAAACAAAAACAATAATAGTATTTCCGGAATGATTTCTAATAAACCTCCGCTTCTTAAAAACACATCATAAAAAGCATTTAAACCCCAATTCATAGGAGATAAGCTAGAGGTAAATTGCATAATGGTGGGCATCATAAAAACAGGCACCCATACACCGCCCAAAGCAGCTAATACAACTACAAAAGTAGCTCCAAATGGCGCTGCTTGTTCTTGTGATTTAGCAACTGTTCCTAATAATAAGCCTAATCCAATAGCTGCTAATCCAGAAAACATAGCTACTATAAATGCTGGAAATAACTTCCCCGAAACACCTAAGGTTGGTAATTCCAATACTGGAAAAAGATAAACACCAATTAATACCATTAGAAAAAACTGTATCAAACAAACCGAGAGAAATACTACTGTTTTACCCGCCAAAACAATTGAATAAGAAACAGGATTTGTTCTTAATCTTACAAAAGTACCTTGACTCTTTTCCTTTACCATATTTATAGATAATGGAACTATGATGAAAAATATAGCAAATAAAGTCCAAGCAGGAACATTATGTTGAGCAGAATTTGGGAGCACTTCATCTTCCTTTAAATTGGGTGTTATTTCATTAAAGGTTATAAATTTATCTGAATTAAAAGTAAAGCTCGAATCATCATCTGATAATTGCTCTTGAAAGGCTTTATAAATTGACTCCGTTTCTATTTTTGAAATCATTTTATCAATGCCACTCTTTATTGAAGTTTTAAATGATGGTTGAAGAGCTGGATCAAAATAAAGTCTGACCTCTTTAGTGGAAATTTCTATTTTAGTAGCAGAAGTCGCATCATCTTCAAACCCAAAATCTGCTAAAACTCCTTCCACATTTCGACTTATTTTAAGTTCTAAATCTTTAGATAAGTTTTTTGGTATCACTATTGCTAACTGATAGGTCCCTTTAAAAACAAGTTTCTCAACTTCGCTTTCTTTTTCTTTTACAATCACTTCAAATAATTTTTGATTTTTCAATCCTTCAAAAATATTCTCAGAGATCATTCCTTTATCATTATCAACTATTAAAATTGGAATTTTTGCTTGTTGAACACTTTTAAACGAGCTATCTTGAATTAGAGTAATCGTAATTACAAGAACCAAAGGCATTACAAATAAGATCGTAAGCCCTCCAACATCTCGGATAAGAAGAAGAAATTCCTTATGTATAGATGCCCATAATTTATACATGATCTCTTAGTTCTTTTCCTGTATATCTAATAAAAACATCTTCTAAATTATGTGCTTTTTCATTGGATGAAATAAGTTCTTTTGGTGTTCCTTTTAAAATTATTTTTCCATTATCTATTATTGCCACACGGCTACAAAAATGTTCCGCTTCGTTTAAATGATGTGAAGTGTATACTATGGTAGTTCCTTCTTTATTTAATTGTTTTAAATGATCTATAATAACATTCTTGGATTGAACATCTACTCCTACAGTAGGCTCGTCTAGGAATAATATTTTTGGTTGATGTAAAACACTAGCAATTAAATTGATTCTTCGTTTCATCCCTCCAGAAAATATTTCAATTTTTTTATTTGCAAATTCTAAAAGTCCCATTTTCTCAAGATATAGATGAATACGTTCTTTTAATACTTTTCCTTGCAAACCATACATACTACCAAAGTAACTTAGATTTTCATAAGCCGTTAAGGATGGGTATAAGGCATATTCCTGGGGCACAATCCCTATTAATTGCTTTAATTCTTTCTTGTTATTAGTATAATCTAAATTATTGATCGTAAAAGTTCCTGATGTAGGTTTTATTAAAGAACACAACATTGAAATTAGTGTTGTTTTCCCTGCGCCGTTGGGACCTAAAATACCAAATACCTCACCTTTAAGTATGTCTAAATCTAAATTTGATACCGAAAAATAATCAGCTCTTTTATACTTTTTAGATAATTTTTGAATATGAAGCATTAAGATTATTTAATAGGTTTTTTAGTTTTATCAGCATATTTTTGCTCTATCTGAAACTTCATCCAATTGACTCGCAACACTTTCATAAGAATCGCTTTTCTATTTTTATAAATCGATTCCCATTGTCATTATACTCAATCGCATTATTAAAACGGTTGCGCATTTAACAAAAGAGGATGAAGAGACTTGCGATAAGTGATTTTTAAGTATTATAAATTTACTAAAGCATACTAAAGTTATTCATTTCTAGCTCCTTTAAATCTCTCCAACGACCCCGTGGTAAATCTTTTTTGGTTAGTGGTCCAATTGTTACACAGTCAACTTTTACTACGTTATAGTTTAAGTGATCAAAAATAGTTCGTATCACACTATTTCCGATATGTTTTATTTTTAAACCTACTTCTTTTTTTGGTGCATTGTTTACCCAACTCACCTCTTCAACATCAATAGTTTTTCCATTAATTTTAAGTCCTTCCTTGATGCGTTGAATATCTTCAGATTTTAGATTTTTATCCAATTCAATATGAAACAAACGAGTGACCCCACGACGCGTAAATTTTTGCATAAAATCATCATCATTGGTAAACAACAACAAACCTGTTGCATTGCGCCCTAATCTCCCGATGGGATGAAGTGGTATACTAGAAGCATTCGCTACTAAATCCATTACCGTATTCCCTTTATTATCACTAGTAGTAGTTGCAAATCCTTTAGGCTTATTAAGCAATATATATTTTTTTGCTTCGGGACTGATTTTTCTTCCGTCAAATTTCACTTCATCAGTAGGTTTTACTTTAAAACCCATTTCACTGACAACAGTACCATTTACAGAAACACTCCCAACTTGAATATACATGTCTGCTTCTCTTCGAGAACAAATTCCAGAATTTGCGATGTATTTATTTAAACGAATCCCATTCGAAGGATTCGAAGGCTTTGAAGGTTTATTTTGAGGAGTTTCTTTAGGTTTTTTACCACGAGTATCCTTACCAAAAGGTTTCGTTCTCTTTCCTTTATCTAATGATTTACCTATACGCTTATTATCTTTCTGCTTGCTCATATTTATTACCTTACTATCTGGATAGCTTCTTTTTAATTTTTTGCAAAGGTAATGAATATCAATGGGTTTAATGCATCAAAAGTAAAAATACCAATTCCTAATTAATTTTAAAACCTAAAGTTGAATACTGTTTTATAGGAGGAATCAATTAATAATATAGAGATAAGTTTGATACAGGACTGGATTCAAATTTTTAACTATAAAGAAATTCTATTCACATTTATCAATGCGATACTAAAAACGCCTGCAACTATGATAAATTTGAGAATGTTATGCAGCAGTATATAATGAAGTTTTTTATTCGATTTCCATAACATTATTACAAAAACAAATAAAGCGATGATGCTTCCGTAAAAAAAGAATCCCATATCGCCAATATTGTATTTAAATATCAATAAATAACTAGGAATTAATGCTAGTAAACATAACAAAGTAAGTATTTTTTTTGAAACCAGATTACCATAAAGGACAGGAATGGTCCGGTAATTCTGAGCAAGATCCCCTTTTAAGTTTTCTAAATCTTTTACCAATTCTCTCATGGAGATAATGATAAAAAGAAAGGTTGCATGAACAAAAATGACTAGATCGAAATTCTTATAATAAATAAAAACTGCAAAAAATGGAATTACAGCTAAAGTAGCTGCTACAAAGTTTCCAATAAATGGATACTTTTTAATTTTATGAGAATAAAACCATATTCCAAAAATATATAAGGAAAAAAACACAACCGCTTTAAAAGAAACATAACTAGCAAAAAATACCGACAGAATATTTAAAACAAAATAAGCAGTTAATTTAGTACGTTGACTTACCAAACGATCCAACATTGTTTTCTCTGGTCGATTTATTAAATCTTTATCGCTGTCGTAAAAATTATTTATAATATATCCGGAGGCAATAGCACTTGCAGAAGCCAATACAATCATAAACAAATTAACATCAAATATAATTTCTTTGTCAGATAAATTAGGTGCAAGAATATAAATTGAAGTTAGGTATTGTGCCAAAACAATAATCAACACATTGTAGCCTCTAACAATAGAAAACAAACTGAATAACTTAAGAAAAAAGTATTTTTGCTTTCTATTTAACATGAAAAAGAGGTATTACAAACTATAGACTATCTCAAGTTTATAATCTTTAAGGGCTTGTTTTGCTTTTACAATATCCTCTGTAAAACCTAGCATATAACCACCACCTCCAGAACCGCAAAGTTTTAGATAGTATGTATTGGTTTCAATTCCTTTTTTCCAAAGTTTATGAAACTCTTGTGGAATCATAGGCTTAAAGTTTTCAAAAACAACTTTTGAAAGTTCTTTGACATTACCAAATAAGGAAGTTATATTACCTTGTAAAAAGTCGGAAACACAGGCATCTGTATGTTTTACAAACTGGTTTTTAATCATTTTTCGGAAACCTTCTTGTTTCATATTTTCCATAAAAATCTGAACCATCGGTGCGGTTTCTCCTGTGATACCACTATCTAATAAAAACACAGCTCCTTTACCGTCTTGCTTTTGGGATGGAATACCTGCTGGCTCAATATTATCTTGAGAATTAATTAAAATGGGTAAGCTTAAGTAACTATTTAATGGGTCTAATCCAGAAGATTTGCCGTGGAAAAAAGATTCCATTTTTGAAAAAATAGATTTTAAAATCAGTAACTTTTCTCTGGTTAAATTTTCAAGAATAGTAATTTTATCTGAAGCATATTTATCATAAATAGCAGCTACTAAAGCTCCACTACTGCCAACTCCATATCCTTGTGGAATACTTGAATCAAAATACAAACCAGCTTCAATAGCTGACTTTAGTTTTTCGATATCAAAAGAAACTAAACTAGGATCTTCTTTCTGTAGATTTTCAAGATATACTGAAAAACGTTTTAAACTTTGATTGGATTTATGAGTAGACGCGTCAGGAATTTCATCAATTTTTAAAGCTCCATTGTAAAAATTATAAGGGATAGAGAGTCCCTTAGAGTCTTTTATTATACCATACTCACCAAAGAGTAATATTTTTGAATAAAATAACGGTCCGTACATTTAGGTTTTGTTTGGCTTGTTAAATTTACACTTTTTTTGCGCCAAATCCAATTTGATCACAAATATACTGCTCATTCTGACAATAAGCAACTAACTCATTTTTAATAAACACCAAAACAGTATCTTTTTCATGTTCAGGATATAACACATGAACATTAGCACCTGCATCCAAGGTAAAACAAACCTTACTGTTGGTTTCATTTCTATAAGTCCAAATTTTATTAATTATCTCTAAAGTATTGGGTTTCATTAAAATAAAGTAGGGCATGGATGTCATCATCATCGCATGAAGTGTAAGGGCTTCAATTTCGATAATTTTGATAAATTCTATAAGATTTCCACTTTCTAAAATTGACATCATCTTAGTCATGTTTTCTTGAGCTTGTTCAAAGCGTTTTTTTGCAAATGGATGCTGGTGCATTAAGTCATGTCCAAAAGAGCTACTTACTTGTTTTTCTCCCTTATCGACTAACAAAATAGTATCTTGATAATTTTTAAAATTATCATGTACTTTGTACGGATATTTAATTCCAAATAGATTTGAACTTCCTTTTATTTTTGAATGTTTTCCCCAAACAACTAAATCTCCTTCTAAACTACGGCAAGCAGATCCCGATCCTAATCGAGCGATAAAAGATGTTTTTTGAATCCAATATTCTTCTGTTAATTGTTCATTAGTTAATGACTTTTCCAAAGCTATCAAACAACAAGCCAAGGCACTCATTCCACTAGCAGAAGAAGCAATACCACTACTATGAGGAAATGTATTGACAGTATGTATTTCAAATACATATCTTGTAATAAAAGGCAGGTATTTTTCAACTCTTTTAAAGAATTTTTCAATTTTAGGTTTAAAGTCTTCTGACTTCTTTCCTTCAAAAAACACATCAAACTCAAATTCTTGATCGGGTGTTTCTTTTAATTGAAATATTAATTTGGTAGTTGTTTTGCAGTTATTTAATGTAAAACTTACAGAAGGATTTGCAGGCAGTTGTTCTCCATACTTACCCCAATATTTTACCAATGCGATATTACTAGGTGATTCCCAAGTTAGGATTCCGTTTTTAAAAACGCTCGCATACTTTTTCGGTAAAAAATTCGATTCAGACATAGACAACAATATTAATTCAAAGATAAATTATTTAAAGATTCTAGGAAGTCTTGTATAGAAATTTAGTTATTTTTTTATCATTTAGGCTGGTATTTTTATTCTGCAATACTTTTTGCAACAATATATCCACCAGTCCATGCATTTTGAAAATTAAATCCTCCTGTTATCGCATCGATATTTAACACCTCCCCGGCAAAAAATAAATCTTTATGAATTTTACTTTCGTAACGTTTAAAGTTAATTTCTTTTAAATCGATACCACCTGCCGTTACAAACTCTTCTTTAAAAGTACTTTTCCCATCTACTTGCAAAACAGAATTTGTTAACTGCAATGCTAATTCTTGTAATTGTTTATTTGTGGTTTCTGCCCATTTCTGGGCTTCTTCTATTCCACTTGAAACTGCTAAACTTTGCCAAAGTCTTTTTGGGACTTCTAATTGAGCGTATTTCAAAACTGACTGTTTAGTATTTAGTGCTTTTAAGTTTTTTAATTTTTCTAAAATGGTTTCCATTGTTTCGCTAGGTATCCAATTTACTTTAATTTTAAAATGATAGTTTAAATGATATAAATCTATCGCTCCCCAAGCAGATAGTTTTAAAATAGCAGGCCCGCTTAATCCCCAATGAGTAATTAATAATGGTCCTTCTGATTCTAAATTAGTTTTATGGTTTTTATACAAAATAGAAACAGAGGCATTTGTAGCAATACCTGGCAAATCTTTAATGCGACTGTCTTTGATGTTAAAGGTGAAAAGCGAAGGTATTGGAGGCAATGTAGTATGACCTAACTTAGTTAAAAGCTTCCAGATTTTCACATTACTTCCAGTAGCTATTACTATTTTTTTAGCTTTATAATTATTTTGTTCTGTTGCAACCATCCAATCGTTTTCTTTTTTTTGAATCGATTTAACCGGATGTTGTTTTAATACCTCAATATGTAACCTTTCCGCTTCATCAAGAAAACAATCAATTATGGTTTTTGATGTGTTACTTTCCGGAAACATTCTACCATCTTCTTCAATTTTTAAAGGAACTCCTTTTTTTTCAAACCACTCAATAGTATCTCCAGTCATAAATGTATGAAAAGGACCTAATAATTCTTTTTCTCCTCTTGGATAGTTTTGACTCAGATCTTTGGGAGAAAATTGAGCATGAGTGACATTGCACCTTCCACCACCAGAAATTCTAACTTTAGTTAGCACTTCACTACTCCGCTCTAAAATAATAACTTTTAATACTGGATTATTTTCAACAAGATTAATGGCTGTAAAAAAACCTGCAGCACCACCTCCTACTATAATAACATCAACTTCTTTAATCAAAATAGTTTTTTTATTGGTATTTTAATACACCTTCGAGAAGATATCTTAACAATACTGTCTCTTTGTTATAGGGTTCTTTCCCTAGACAAGCGCCCTTTATTTTTAGAATGGTAAAAATAAGTCTTTAATAATAAAACGGCTTCTTATTGCAGTAAAGAAATTAGGTTTATAATTAGTTAACCTTTTGTTATTTCTGATAAATATCACAAATTATTTTATCTAAAAAGGTTAAATTTGGATATCAAACTTTAAAATTTATATACTATGACGATAAATGTTCAATACGTTAAAATGCTTACCAGTGAAACAATGACTGATTATGTAACTAAAAAACTAAATAAATTAGAAGGAAAATTTGATTTTATCATTAACGCAAATGTATTTTTTAAATCAGAAAACGATCCTAGAGGAGATAGTCAAATTTGTGAAATAGAATTAAGCATTCCTGGACCTAAAGCGTTTGCTTCTTCTAAAGAGAAAAATTTTGAATTGGCGGCAAAAAATGCGATTAACGATTTAACGAGACAATTGGAAAAAAGAAAAGCAACTTTTAAAAACCACTAACTTTAAATAAAATAATATAAATACTTTTAAATCTCTCTGGTATTCAATCGAATATTTTAAGAGTTGACTTTAATACCAATCATTTAAAATGTCCGTTAAAATAACATTAACGGATTTTTTATATATAATACAACCAATGCAATTTAAAACATTATCTTAACATTGCTTTTGCTTTATTTTGAAGTTGATATTTCTTTTAATTAAGTTAGTTTCTAGAAAATTACCTTTTCGTTAATATGAGTATCACTAAAAAATAAAATTTATATAATTTAAAAAAATGGAAACTAAACAAAGGATAGCTTCGATTTTAAAAGCGAATTGTCTAGACTTTTCAATTACTGGTTTACCAACTTTTAATTTATCGGAATTAGACCTAGTAAAAGAGCTGGAATTTCAATTACCAAATAATATAAGATTAGGCCATTTGGTAGAAAAAATTGTTTCTGAATTAATTAAATCATCATCGAACTACAAGGTGCTTTATGAAAATATTCAGATAATAGATGGTAAAAAAACCATCGGTGAAATTGATTTTATTATTGAAGACTTAAATACAAAAACTTTAATCCATATGGAATTAGCTTATAAATTTTATCTTTTTGACCCAACCATTTCCTCAGAACCAATAAATAAATGGATTGGTCCTAACAGGAATGATTCTTTGAACGAGAAATTAGATAAATTAAAAAGAAAACAATTTCCATTGCTATATCATAGTGATACTAAATCAAAATTCAATACTATAAAAATTGATGAAGTTTCTCAATATTTATGTTTATTAGCCTTATTATTTATTCCTTATGAATACAAAGCAAGTTCTAGCCCTATTTATAAAAAAGCTATAAAAGGCTATTATTTAAATTTTGATACATTTAAAAGCTTTGATAATACTGAAAAAAAATATTATATCCCTTCAAAAAAAGAATGGGGAATGGATCCTTCTGAAAATAATAGTTGGACAAATTTTGATAGTGTAAAAGAACAAATTACAACAAGTGTTAAAGAAAAGCAAGCACCACTATGTTGGCAAAAATATGAAAATTCATACCTTACTTTTTTTATAATTTGGTGGTAGTTTTTTTTAAAATAATGAAGGGGAGAAACGAGAAATAATTAAAGTGAGTCTATAGATAGCTATTAAAACCCTTAAAAAAGTTTAGCTCTTTTCTGTTATATTTGTTTTATTCTGAAAACACCATACTTTCTTTTAGTGCCTTTTAGGAACAAACAATAAAGTATAATGTCTAAAATATGAAAAAAATAGCAATAGTTCTTCTAGCCTTGTCAATATGTATTTCTTGTGAAAAAAAAGAAGAAAATCTTGCTGCTTCAAAAAATCCTAAAACAGACTATACCCAATTTGTGAATCCTTTTATTGGGACAAGCAAAATGGGACATGTTTTTCCTGGTGCAACCGCACCATTTGGAATGGTACAATTAAGTCCTCAAACTAGTTTTGAGTTGATGTTTAATGAAGATGGTAGTTATAATTCTGAAACTTACGAATATTGTGCAGGTTATCAATATCGTGATTCTACAATCATAGGCTTTGCTCATACCAACTTTAGTGGTACGGGACACTCCGATTTAGGCGACTTTTTAGTGATGCCAACTACCGGAAAATTATTACTTGATCCACTAGAAACAGAAAAAGGCGATAAAGGTTTTTATTCCACTTTTTCACATCAGAAAGAAGAAGCTTCTCCTGGTTATTATAAAGTTAATTTGGACAGATATCAAATAGATGTAGAATTGACCGCAAGCGATCGTGTTGGTTTTCATCAATATACGTTTCCAAAATCAGAAGAATCCCATATCATACTTGACATGGTATACAATGTATACCATCATGACAATAAAAATATATGGACATTTATTCGCGTAGAAAATGACTCATTAGTAACTGGCTATCGACAAACCAAAGGCTGGGCAAGAGACAAAAAAGTATTTTTTGCAATGCAATTTTCAAAACCATTTAAAAGCTATGGTCATAAAAAGTATGATGACGTAAAATACGATGGTTTTTATAGGCGCTTTAAACAAGAAGAAAACTTTCCAGAAATGGCAGGTAAAGACATTCGAGCCTACTTTAATTTTAACACAGAAGACAACGAAAAAATCAACATCAAATTTGCATTATCTCCAGTCAGTACTAATGGAGCATTAAGAAACTTAACAGCTGAAATCCCACATTGGGATTTTAATAAAATAAGAGAAGAAACAAAAGAAAAATGGAACCAAGAACTCTCTAAAATAGAAGTGAATACCATCAATGATGCAGACAAAATAAATTTTTATACTGCAATGTATCATACCAATTTATCTCCTATTTTATATGAAGATGTAGATGGAAAATATAGAGGTTTGGATCAAAACATTCATAATTCAGACGGATTTACAAATTATACTATTTTTTCACTTTGGGATACCTATAGAGCCTTACATCCCTTATTTAATATCACCCAACCAAATCGGAATAATGATATAATAAAGTCTATGTTGGCTCACCATGACCAAAGCGTTCACAGTATGCTTCCAATTTGGTCACATTATGCCAATGAAAATTGGTGCATGATTGGGTACCATGCAACCTCAGTTATTGCTGATGCTATGGC
>ENA-OQVM01000930-OQVM01000930.1-marine-metagenome-genome-assembly--contig:-NODE-930-length-41767-cov-12.068098_pt1 | contig 41767 bp, 38 predicted proteins | sample MGYA00237776_ERZ505498 | MGnify/ENA primary metagenome ERZ505498 (study PRJEB26159, sample SAMN06265151) | marine metagenome | isolation source: Helgoland LTER site | place: Germany:Helgoland, sampling...
CAATTCGATTTTATCCAGGTCGTCCCAGTTGAATGCCAAATGGCCCTTCCTTTGAAGTTCACTGGCTAGGGCAGCATCTGTTTTCTTTGGCATTACAGCTCCAACGATGAGGGTCTACAGAGTTATACGAGTCCTTGCTCTCAAGTTCAAGACACAATCAATCACCTACGAGCGTTTAAAAAAGGCTGTTGTGATTCGTGACGTCTCGGAGAATTCACTCAGGTGCCTTGATTAATGCAACGACTAAACGGTTTTTCAGCTGCTGAGGTGCGTCTGACCGAACTTGAGGATCTCTTTTAAGACAGGTTGAAGAGAATGCCCCAATGGGGTTGGGCGATATTCGTACCGTACAGGCTTGGCTTGATATGGAAATTTTTCGAGCATGCCGATCAATACCAAGCGCTTCAGGCGCTCAGCCAAGAGGTTGGTTGGGATTTTTTCAGAACAATTCGCAAAATCGGCGAAGGTACGGCAATCGAAGAATAAGGCATCGCGCATAATCACCAGGGTCCATTTGTCACCAAACAGATCCAAGGTGCGCGCAATAGGGCAAGACGAGCGGAACGCTCGCATGGGCGGGCTCGGAGCCACCGTGGCCTTTGTGCTCGTCTGATGGTCCCTTGTTTTCGGCATCGCGGGTTAACCTCCTTTTTATCGACGCCAAGCGCCGAGACGAATCGCAAAAGCAATGATCAATGCGTAAACCATCATCGCAAAGGCGGCAGCGTAATAAATACCCTGCAGGCCAAGGTCCAGTGTATACGCCAACAGTAGTGCGCCAAAGCCCGCTAAGAGAACGCGTGAAATCGTCGCGACTACTGGCCATAGCATGAAGCTTGCGCCTTGAGAGGCGAAGTAAAGCGACATACCCAGCCCTTGAAAAAAGAAGAACGGCCCCACGATCTGGATATAGTCTGTTGCGGAGGCTACGACCGCCGAGTCATTTGTAAACACAGTGATCCAGGCGGCTGGGAACAGCGCTAGCAAGATTCCCAGAACGCCAGCGATGCCACTGGCGCAGGCGCCACCGATCCAGGCGATCCGTTCAGCGCGGGCTGTGTTACCGGCGCCAATGCTCATGCCGACCAATGAGGTCATTGCAGCGCCAAAGCCAAAGACAAGCGGAATGATCAAAAACTCGACCCGGGAGCCGATGCCGTATCCGGCCAGCGCGGCATCCCCAAAGGTGCCAACGAGCGCCGTGAGGATGAGGACGGTCGAAACCGTGAGTATGGGGGATAGCGACGCGGGTAGGGCAACTTTTAAAATATCCTCGAAATTCGCCTTTGAAAAAACGAGTGCCGAAAAGCGCAGTTTGACCAAACTCGATGGGTTACGAAGCTGCATTAATAAAACTCCGCTCACCAAGGCGCCTGAGACAATTGCCGATACGGCCGCGCCGGTGATCCCGAGCTTGGGCAGACCAAAGGCGCCGAGAATCAAACAACCGGATAATGGGATTTGGATTAGCGCGCCCAAGATCATTGCACCTGCGGGTAACTGCATGTTGCCCATGCCTCGAAAAATGGCCGTGGTGATGCCCAAGCTCCAAATTAAGATCCCGCCGGAGAGGAGTAGGTAGGTGTAAGCATGGGCTTGGGCGAGCGCATCACCATTGCCACCGAGTAATCGCAGGAAAGCCTGGCCGCCAAGGCCGAATAAGAGGAGTAACGCCAGCGCGCCAGCAGCCCCAAGAGCCAACGCGTGCCAAATGAGTTGCTCTGCTCGATGGATGTCACCCGCGCCTAGGGCGCGCGCGATGGCGGAGGCAACAGCACCGCCCATTGCGCCACCCGATAGAGTTTGGGTCAGCATGAGGAAGGGAAAGGCCAACGCGATCGCAGCAAGCGAAATCGAGCCGAGCTGGCCAATGAACCAGACTTCAGCGAGGCTGACGGATCCTTGGACCAAAAAAGCGAGGGTGCTGGGCGCTGCCATTCTGACCAATAAGGGCAATGGTTTCGCGGTGAGTAGATGTTGGGTTTTCGGATCCATGAAGCGCTTTCGGTTTAGGAGGTGTTTGAAGGTTACATACTTTAAAAAGTAAAGTCACTAAAATCATTGGCAGCGGGCTCTCATTTCAACGCGTATTAGGTGCTTGATTTATGTGGCAGATAAAGCTGAGGCGTTTAATGTTTCACGGTGGTCTTGTTTGGATTCCTGGCGCTGCCCAAACACAGCGGTAAATTTGCGTTTGGCAAGCGCGCTTTAGGGCGCCTGGACCAAGCGGTACAACGGTTGGGTTTGTTAGGGTGATTTCGATAAGGAGGCAGCATGTCATGACACAGAAGGATTTGCTGCGCCATGACAACGCTAAGGCACAATCATTCCCAGACGTCCTCGCCTGAGGTTTCAGCGGCAAATAAGCGATTTAAATCGTGGGTCAATGTTTTTTCGATCGTGAGTTGCATCATATGGCGATCTGGTGCGTCGAATTTTTCAATTTCTTTCACGAGGCGTTCCTCAGTTGGGGGCTCGCTGCCAGGTCGCATGCTCAGAAAAGACTGGGTAAATTCTCGCAGCAGGGCTGCATCTTTGGTGATCCGGACAGTCCCGCGTAGGGTAACCTGACGGCCAATGTTCCCAGGCTCCCAAATACAGAAGCAGGCTGACGGATTCCGTCGCCAAGCATGATATTTCGCACGATTGGTCGTTGAGGTGATGGTGATCACACCATTGATGACGCGATAAAGCATGACAGCAGACGCGGGTTTGTGATCTTTGGTCACCCAGGAAACAACCGCGTGGGTGGCCTCGTTGATGATCTTTTCGACCGCAGCATCACCGATTGTAAAGGGCTCGATATTACGTCGGGTAAACCATTTCGGTCGTGTTGTTTCTTCGCTCAAGCGGGTGCTCCTTCGTGCCATATTTGAATAAAGCCGCAGGTTATCATGGGCTGCCGCACAAAGGGCGGGTACTGCGCATCAAAGAAACGCCGTATGATTGGATCAGGGTTGTCAGTCCGGCATGAGTATCACGACTTTGCGTCTTAACAGCGTCAGATCGTCACGAATAAGTGGGAGTGGTCACGGTACGGGGCAATCAACGCAGCCCGTCTTTGGGATAACAACCAGACGTCTCTTGATACATTAGATTGGATCCGTTTAATGCGAAGGTCATGCTGTTTTGGCGTTTAAGACGACCCGACTCGATCGGTTTATCGCTCGAAGCAGCGGTTTTTCGATTGCCGACACGCGCTTACTAATTGCGCAGCAGCGTATCATTGTAGATGGACTGCCTGCCGAATCAGCCCAGCAGCGCGTAACGGCGTTTACCCAGGTGATGCTAGACGGTAAAGCGTTGAACGATACCAAGGCTGTTTACCTGATGCTGAATAAGCCCCAAGGGGTTGTCAGTGCAACGAAAGATCCAAAGCACGCGACAGTTTTGGACCTTATCGAACATCCCGCCAAGGAGTCGCTCCATATTGTGGGCAGGCTCGACTTTAATTCAACGGGCCTGCTGCTCTTAACCAACGATGGTGCTTGGTCTCGTAAGATTAGTTTGCCGGAGACAAAACTGCGTAAAACCTATGAGGTGACGGTGTCGACGCCGATGAACGAGGCTTACATTTCGGCTTTTCAGTCTGGGATTTATTTTGGTTACGAAGACTTAATGACGCAGCCAGCAGAGCTTGAAATTGTTTCACCGTTTACTGCCCGGCTTTCATTAGTTGAGGGGCGCTACCATCAAGTAAAACGGATGTTCGGTCATTTCCAAAACAAAGTGCTCGCCTTACATCGGGTTTCGGTTGGGTCTTTGACCTTGGGAGGTCTTGAACTCGGTGATAGCCGGTTGCTCACGAGGCGTGAATTAGAAAGGGTCGGTCTGGATTGACGCGCTCGGTGGCGTGATCGCCCGACCTAATCGGACTTTCTTTCAATGGTTTACGCGGTGGCATCGAGTGACATTGCGGCCTACGCGCGTTGAACACCGGCCAATTGCGAGTCTTGGGGCGATTCGCGAAACGCTTTTGTGAACGAATGTTCGGCCTTGTAGACGTTATTGCCTTTTACTTGCGCCAAAATAGGGTAAGTTGGCCTTTTATCGTAAGGCATCACAATCGATGGCTTGCACCACATTCACTGACGACAGCGGCCGCTCTTTATGGCGATTCATTGGTATCCTGGACATATGCACAAAGCCACCCGCGAGATGACTAAAATCTTGCCAGAGGTTGACCTTGTGATTGAGCTGCTGGACGCGCGTTTGCCCGCGAGTAGTCAAAACCCAGTGATTGCGGCGCTGTCCCAGACCAAGCCCTGCATCAAAATCCTGAGCAAATCGGACTTGGCAGATCCTGAAACCACGACCGCTTGGCAAGACCATTTTGAGCAGGATGCCTCGGTGAAAACGCTGCAAACCACGCTGGATCAGGCAGACAAGGCGCAAAAAGTGACGCGGTTGTGCCAGGCATTGGTGCCCGGTAAAGCCCTCGAGCATCTCAGGATCGTGGCAATGGTGGCGGGTATTCCCAATGTTGGGAAATCAACGCTGATTAACGCGCTGGCGGGACGTAGGGTAACCAAGACGGGTGATGAGCCCGCGATTACGAAGAGCCAGCAAAGAATAAAATTAGAAGAAGGCATCACATTGCTGGATACGCCTGGCATCCTGTGGCCAAAAATTGAAAACGAAAATAGCGGGTATCGTTTGGCTGCGGCCGGTGCGATTCGCGACACCGCCATGGGCATCGAGGATGTCGCGTTTTATCTGGCCGATTATCTGATTAAGCACTATCCCGAAAACTTAAAAAACCGGTATGACCTGGTGTCTGTGCCAACAACAGAGATTGAGTTCATCGAACTCATGGGTGCGCGGCGCGGTTGCCTGAGTTCTGGCGGGCGGGTCGATTTGGAAAAAGCCTCCGCGATTTTAGTCAACGAGTTCCGGGCTGGAATGCTCGGTCTGATCACGCTAGAAACGCCGGTCATGATCAAAGACGAAGAAGTGATTGTTGCGCAATTAAAGCAAGCCAAAATTGAACGCGATGAAGCCAGAAAGCGCAAGTTTCGGTCAGGACAGCGCGACGCCAAAGAAGAGTAGACAGTTTGGCCTAATGGCAGGACACAGTTCGGCGCCGATTGGTCACACCTGCTGCAAGCGATCCTCATACAAGCCTTATCGAAATCACAACCTTAGCGGTCAATCGTGCTCGCCTGGATCAGCGTGCGCCAGCGGCAAGGTGGATTGCGCATCGTAATCTTTTGCGGAGATGTTTAAGCATTCAGACCCAAACGCTGGATTTCCGAGTTTAGTTCTTAGCTGCTATGGTATTTCCGAGAGGGAGAACGCATTGATCAAACTAGGAGCAGCAATGAAAAAACTATTGATGTTGGTCGCGCTCTCGTCCCTTTTAGGGGCTTGCGCGCAGGAAGAGAACGAGGAAGTCGCGGCGACTGCCGTCGACGCGGCGGTTGCGGCCCCGGTCGCTGCATTACCACCCGCGACGCCCGATGGGTATTACGAGTATTTGTATTGTAAAAATGGCCCGAACTATAGTCAGGATGCCTTTTGGGCCATGGTAAAGGATTGGAATGGCGTTATCTCATCGTTAGAGGCGCAACCGACCGCCGCTTTTGGGTATGTCCCGAGGGGTTGGGAGAACGAAAACTTCGATGGGCTGTGGGTCATGCGTTGGGCGGATAAAACCGCAATGCAAGCGGGTTGGGCCGCGTATGCCGCAAATGATTCCCAATCGAAAATGGATGCGATGCATCCTGGCGTACTGACGTGTGGTGCTGTGCCCAGCACAGACCGATTCGGTTGGACCGCCTATGTCCCGCGCGATATCCCCGATGGGTTTGATCCAAGCAATTCACCTTACTATTTAACCAATGAGCTTTGTGCGTTTAACGAAGGCAAATCGGCAGACGATATGCGCCGGGTGGTTAGGGATCAATTCCTCCCGGCGGTTGATGCGAGCATGGCGGCTAATCCCGACTCGACCTATTGGTTTCGGATAGAGCGAGCTGATTTTGTGTCGGCGTCGGGCATCCAAGTTGATACGAATTGGGTCAATTTTTGGCAAACAGCCGAGGAGGGAGAAGCCTCCGCTAAAACCTTTGAGACTTCAGAGGCTGGCCAGTCGATTCGAAGCGCTTTTAATGAGGTTTCGAGCTGTCAGGATATTCAAGCCTGGGATGGTTGGTTACTCAGAGCGCCGGCTGCAGCGGCAGAATAAAGCGCTTAATTGGTAATGCAGTACAGAGGAGCAGGCCTTTTGGGCTTGCTCCTTTTTTTTGCGTGGGATCCGAGCGGCTGGTTCGAAAATCCTCTCAATTGGTGTTTGTCGTGGCTTTCGATTCGATACGGCGTCCTGCCAGAGCCATCAGACGCTCGGCGTGATCGATACGAAATACCCTAATCCTCGTAGGTTCAAAGGAGAGGAGGAGTTGTGGCGAAAGAAACGATACATTTTACGGAGAGTGAGTTGTCTCGAATTGTGGAGATGGCTTGGGAGGACCGTACGCCCTTCGAGGCCCTCGAACAGAGCTTCTCACTGAATGAGTCGGCCGTTATTCGGGTGATGCGGTCGCAGGTCAAGCCGCGTTCGTTTCGGTTATGGCGGCAGCGGGTCACCAGTCGAAAGACGAAGCACTTAATGCTGCGATCGCCGGATGTGTCCCGAGGCTACTGCGCAACGCAGTACAAGCAGCGGTAGTGTTGCCCAAAAACTGAAAATGCGCCGACTCATCAATAAGACCGGTGAAGGATTTTGTCGAGGGTCGAGACTTATTCTGCCAAGAATGACAACCAACAGATGCGCGGTCGCTTAATGGATAAGGCGGCCTGCAGTCTTGCAAGACAAGCGTCGCTCGAGCTAGTTACTTCTAATGGAATGCAGGGGTTCGTCCCCGGACAGATTAATCGTGACCGCCTGGATTTGGTTTTGTAAATAGCGCTCAAAAATCGGTTCTTGCGCCTTGGATAACGTCGGTCGCATCATTTCTTCGAAAGCCCGCCAGTGGAACTTGTTGGCGCGTTTTATTTTCTTTTCGAGTCCAAAACCGCCACGTTTGGTGATTTTATGGACGTCGGCTTGTATAGCTTGCAAGGTGTTTCCGAGTTCCGCTTGGAGCAGCGCGCGTTGGGAGGCGGTCAGTTCTAGCGCGACAAGATCTCGGATAACGGCTTCTGTCATCCATGCGGGTTGAACCGGCGCACTTTGGGCCGCCAAAGTTGGGGCGCTAAGCATGAGGCCGAGCAATCCGGCAAGAAAGATCTGGTGCAGGTGGACCATTGCGGTGGCTCCTTAAGACAGAAATGTTAAACGTAGCAGTTGGCCTTTCGGTGTGCAACGAACCCAAGTATGGGTTTTATTACCCACCCTGATAGGAGCCTGCTGACACGGGACCATAGGACGCCAAATTATTAGGGCTAGGATCGTTGGAGATTTGGGGCAGCAATACAAACGCTTACCGGCAACTCGCAGTATGCGGCATAATACGCAGGCGATGGGCCGCCTTTCAGAAGCACACAACGGCCTTAGATTTTGGCATTGATTGTGATCTTTACGCCGCAGTTTGGCGATCGATTGGTCCTTTAATCAGCCTTGACGCGAGTACTGGATCAGAGAGGATGGGTGCGCGTTTGGGTCGAGGCAATAACAGATAGAGAAATACGAGGTTTAAATAGGTGCAAAGCCTGATATGACGCACAGCCAGACCATCGCTTCGGCAAGACGTTGGGTAGAGACCGTTGTTGTGGGGCTCAAACTGTGTCCTTTTGCCAATCAAGCGCTAGAGGACGGTCGGGTTCGCTTTGCGGTCACGGATGCCGAAAATGAGGCTGAATTGCTGGTGGCACTCCGCTCGGAACTGACCCTGTTGATCAGTGATGCAGCGGTCGAGACGACTTTGCTTATTCATCCTCAAACATTGTTGGATTTTTATGATTTCAATGACTTCTTACAGATCGCCGATGATTTGCTGACTGATCTTGCCCTGCAGGGCATTGTCCAAATTGCCAGCTTTCATCCGGATTATCAATTCGGGGGCACTGCGCCCGATGACGTTCAGAATTATACGAATCGGTCGCCGAATCCGATGCTGCACTTGATTCGGGAAGACAGTCTTGCGCGGGCGATTGGGGCGTATCCGGATGTTGCACAAATCCCCACGCGTAATGTGGCCCTAATGCAATCGATGGGCAGCACAAAAGCGCGGGCATTGTTGGCGAGATGCGCCGAAACAAAATAGTCACATTCCTAGCAGACCTGGCCGGTGATAACGCCTCATCTGATTTCGGGTACCAAGGATCCGGAGTATCGTGATCTTTACCGGTTGCGACTCGAAAGGTTACAGGGCAGCGCCAAATTCGATCAAAATACCGTCGGGCCCCTCAATGAACATGACGACTGCAAGGTCGCCAACGTTATAGGGCTCGGTATGGATTGCGCCGCCGCGGGAGACGATTAACGCGCGCGCTTCTAAGACATCCCGGATGACCAGTTGCAGCAGGCTCATGCCCAACATTTCGTTCGGCATTCCGACGATCGCAGGTTGGGAGGTGGGAACCTGCCAAAGATTTATAGTGCTTTGACCTAGAATATATTGATGCGGTTCGGCATCGTTTTGGCCTAGCGACATGCCGAGCATTTCTTGCAGAAACTGACCACTCGCTGCCAGGTCAGATACCCCGAACCCAAATTCCATTCGCACAATGTCTGGGTCTGTCGGCTCATCCGTTATAAAGGCCAGCTCAATGTGATTGCCTTCAAAGTCTTGAAGCGCGTAGCGGGTGGTTTCAGTGTTGCTGGGTAGTGCTTTGGGGACTGGCAATCCATAGACCGCGAGTCGCGAGAACACAGATTGTCGCCGTGATTCTGGCAAGACGAATGTCAGTGAACGGATCCCTCTGGCAGCGGTTAGACCGCTGGCGGCGCGGCCGCTGTCTTGATCTGTCACGATGAATTTCAGCTCAGTTGCACCGCCATGGTAGCGCAACATATAGCGCCCGCCTGGAAGCGGAACATTTGGGATTCTTCGCAGCCCGATGATGTCGCCATAGAACCTTTCAATGCTGGGGCCATCGGATGCAGAAAAAACGAGGTTAAGGTGATCCTGAATAAGCCCTAAAGGCAGGTCGGCTGGCATGGTCATGTGAGTGCCTTTTCATTGTTGATTTTTGAAGGCGCAGTCTACAGCAAGTAAAAGCGCTCGGTAATCCGTGCTGGTACAAGCGGCCGGCTGGTGGTGTTTGATGTTGACCTTAACGGGGTGATTTTCTGCAAAGAAGGCTATTTTTTTCGGTAATTTAGTAGAATTTTGATCTTGAAAGTCTATAATCTCCGGCTGAAACTCAGTGCGAAGTTTAGGCCCTAAAAACATTGAAAAATGTCATGGGCAGGCCCTGCTTGCTAAGTCGCTCATTGCGTTGGAAAGCGCCCTTGATTAAATTTGACTTACTCGCGTTTAGGGCCTGATCGTTGTTGGAGATGGATCACTCAGCAACGCCTCAAGTTGGGAAAATAAAGATTTTTTAATGAGGTTTAATACCGTTTACACGATTTTAATCTTTTTTAAGGGTGTCTTTATTTAACTGCCGTACTGGTCAATCACAATGCGCGCTATCAAAAACAGGAGAGTCTAAGTTGAGATCGAAAACCAATTCCGTGGGGCTTAAAGTAGCAGCAACGTTTGCGCTGCTAATGACGGTAACCTTCTTCACGACAGTCCAGGCGCAGATCACCACTGCGATACGGGGCACGGTCGTTGATCAGCAAGATAAAGCGGTTGTCGATGCGAGTGTAAAGATTACCCATACCGCCTCGGGTACGGTCTCACTTGCGTCCTCGAATGAAAACGGTGTGTTCTCGGCGCGCGGAATGCGCGTTGGCGGGCCCTATTCTGTTGAGATCAGTGGAAGTGGATTCTCTGCGGTTCGGATTGACGATTTATATCTGGCCCTAGACCGCACCCTGAATCTGCCGGTGACCGTACAGGCTGAAACGACACTCGAGGAGATCGTCGTTACCGGGACCCGTAGATCTGTTGGGTACGAGAATAAAGGATTAGGGACCGATTTCGGTATCGAGGCTTTGGAAGAGGTTGCGTCGATCGATCGGGACATCACGGATGCAGCTGCACAAAATCCCTTTGCGATTGTTAATGTCCAGTCTGGTGGTGCAAAAGAGCTCACCATAGCGGGCGCAAATAATCGGTTTAACTCCCTCACCGTTGACGGTGTTGCACTTAATGATCGTTTCGGTTTGAACGCTAACGGCTATCCGACGCAACGGTCACCGATTTCTTACGATGCGATCGAGTCACTATCGATCCAGACCGCGCCCTTTGACGTGGAATACAATGGTTTTACTGGCGGAACAATTAACGCGGTGACCAAGTCAGGCACAAACGAATTCTTTGGTTCTGTCGCGTATTACTCAACCGATGACTCGCTGATTGGCGACAAAAACAAGGACCAAGATTTCAACTTCACCTTCGAAGAAGAAACAACGGTCGCAACGCTCGGCGGACCCATCATTCAAGATAAGTTGTTCTTCTTTGTCGCTTACGACAAATACGAAGAAATTGCGCCGCTGCAGAATGGCCCCCTGGGTTCGGGCGCCTTAAACATTCAGCAAGATATTACGCTTGATGACGTTGCAGAAGTAAGAGGCATTGTGTCCGATGTGTGGGGTTTCGATATTGGTGGCTTTAACAAGGCGCCCGCACAAGATGAGAAGATCCTCGCTAACGTTGACTGGAATATTAACGATGCGCATAGAGCCAAGTTCACCTACATCAGCACCGAAGGGAACACGATTCGCGAGCAAAATGGGAACAACTTCCTGGCATCTGATAACCGTCTAGGCGCGTCATCAGCGTGGTACGATCGGTCAGAAGAAGTAGAGACCTTCACGGGCCATTTATTCAGCGACTGGACGCCCAATTTTTCGACACAGCTGAAAATCGCGAGCACCGAGCAGGCGACGGGTCAGAATTCTCTCAACGGCGCTGAATTCCCCTCCTTTGCAGTGTTCCTCCGTGAGGTCGACGGCGATGAGAACTACCTCGTGATCGGACCAGACCGCTTTCGGCATGGCAACTCCTTGAACCAGGAGTTCCTCCAGGTGAAAGCGATTGCAGAGTATGTAACCGGAAACCATCTGATCAAGTTTGGCTTTGAGCGCGAAGAAGTGGATGTGAACAATCTGTTTGCTCAGAACTCAGAAGGCTCCTATGTTTTCGATAGTACCGATGACCTGCGAAACGCAACGGCATCGGGCCTGCTTTACGACAATGCGGTGACGAACAATGAAAATGATCTGCGGGCGATCTGGGGTTACGAGTCCAACTCGTTTTACATCCAAGACACGTGGGATATCGCAGACGATCTGACGCTTGATTTTGGTATCCGGTACGATCGCTACGGAAGTAACGGCTCAATCCGCGAGAACCAAAATTTTGTCGACAACTACGGCTACTCGAACGCAAATGACATCGACGGTTTAGACGTTGTGCTGCCTAGAGCGTCATTTGAGTGGAACGCGAGCGATGCGTTGACGGTTCGTGGCGGTATCGGTAAATTTTCGGGCGGTTCGCCCGGCGTTTGGATTTCAAACAGCTACTCTAATGACGGCGTGATTTCTGATGGTTCCAATGCCTTTGGCGTAGTCAACGTGCCGACCACGCCGGACGCGGCAACCGGTCAGTATATTCCAGCGGATGTTCTTACTGACTTAGCCACCAAGGCGCCAAATGGTTCTGTCAACGCTTTGGGTGATTCGTTCGAAATTCCGACAACGTTGAAGGCGAGCCTTGGTGCTGCGTATATTACTGAGAGCGACTGGTTGCTCTCGGTTGATGTCTTGTATAACGACTTGGAAAATGCCTCTTTTTGGTTTGACCAACGTTGTGCCGTACAGGCGGAAACGGCGCCCGATGGCCGGCCTATCTATGATTGCAGCGGCGGCAACCCAGAAGCCATCGTGATTGGTTCTACGGATCAGGGCAGCGGGCTGTTATATGCTTTTGCTGTAAGCAAAGATTGGGATACAACCTACGGCGCGATCGATATGTTCGCAAGCGTTACGCTTTCTGATGTAGAGGATATTGGGTACGGAACCTCTTCCACCGCGACCTCAAATTATTCTGATTTTGCGGCCTATGATCGTCAGCGGCCTCGCTCTGGGGTATCTAACTTCGAGACCGAGACAGCGATCAAATTCCGCCTGAATTGGTCAAAAGACTTGTTCAGTGGCTATGAGACTAAAGTGTCTCTCTTCGCAACCGGCCGGACGGGTCAGCCCTATAGCTACACCTTTAATGAAAACAATTCGTGTGTATTTGATGTAGGCGGCGGTCGGTGTGCGCGTGAGAGCCGGAACGATGATGCAGGCCACCTGCTTTACGTGCCATCTGGACCGAGTGATCCTTTGTTCGCAGCCACGTCTTTTGGTGGTGACCCAGTAGAACAGCAGGCGTTTTTCAACTACATCAATGGCTCAGAGTTGGCCCAGTATGCAGGCGGTATCGCTGCTCGAAACGGCGATACATCGAGGTGGTCTACCATTGTCGATTTGCGCATCAAGCAAGAACTGCCTGGGTTCTTGCCAGAGCATCGAGCCATGTTGTTCTTCGATATCGAGAATCTGGGCAACTTGCTCAACTCTGATTGGGGTAGGGTTGAGCGGACTCGCTATGAATATGAGCGTGATGTTGTCTCTGCGAGCATTGTTGACGGTCAGTACGAGTATTCCCGGTTGAATAGCACTCGCAGCATTGAGAACCTTGAAACCCTCAGCAGGTCGGTTTGGCAACTCCAGTTGGGTATCAAATACGACTTCTAGGATTAGGGTTGTACGAGTTGAGATCAAACTCAACGGTTAGACAAAAAAGGGAGCTTAGGCTCCCTTTTTTGTGGGGATTAAAGGGCAGTCGGGCGGTAGCCGAGATGTTTTTTGTTTCGGTAAACCGGGGCGGCCAAAAGTTGTTTGGTAACGCTCGATAAATTGACCCCATGTAAAACCGCGATGACCAGCGAGGGTCGGGGCCTTATTAATTTCCGGTATTTCGATCCTCCGATACCTGATAGCCGCGATAATCCGCCTAATTGTATTATTGAAATTCGTTGACGCAGAAGGCTTGATATAGCGTCTCATCCTATCGTCGTCGTTCTCGCGCTTGCTCGCCACTGAATGCGCGCGGTGGGTCGTTGATCCTCAGATCCTCTGGACATGGACATGGTCATAGTCCTAAAAGATCAGTAAGGTTTCGGTCTTGAACAAGTTAGTGAGGATGCCAAATGACAAGCCAGCCGGTTGTCGAATCTGACCGAATTGAAAGCCTAGATGTTTTAAGAGGCTTTAGTTTGCTTGGCATATTGCTGATGAATATTATCGGCTTTGGCTTTGTTGCGGCGGCCTACACCGTGCCCGGGCTGATGATCGAGGACGGCGCTGATGTATTTGCATGGGGCGTCATCGAGCTGTTAGCAGAAGGCTCTATGCGCGGTCTTTTTTCGATTCTTTTCGGTGCGGGTGTCATTCTGTTTCTTGGGAACAAGCGCGAGGGGCGCGGGTGGTTGCACGTGAAAAGAACCACCTGGCTGCTCCTGTTCGGATTGTTCAATGGTTATGTTCTGTTGTGGACGGGTGACATTTTAGTAACGTACGCCCTGGCCGGATTTTTACTGTATTTCTTTCGAAACTTACAAGGCCGCACCTTGCTCCGACTGGCTATCGGGCTCACGGTGCTGATCACGCTCTACAACGCCGGCAGCCATTTTGGATTAAAACACCTGCGCGCCAATGCCGAGACTGCCGCCGCACTGCAGTCCGTTGGTCAGCCCGTATCAGAAGATATTGCCGCCTTAGCCCAGCAATGGCAGGGCTTCAAAAGTGAGTATGCTCCTTCTAATACAATGATTGATCAGGAACTGTTGGCGAGGAGGGGCTCCTTTGAAAGCGCATTTATGTGGACCGCGCACCACAACACGGTCATCTTAATGAGCTCGCTCTGGAGCTTTCTCCTGCCAGATGCGCTGGTCATGATGATCTTGGGTATGGCGCTGTATAAGCTTGGCGTGCTGCAAGGCCAGTGTACTCGTGAAGTTTACGCAAAAATGGCAGTTGCCGGTTTTGCTGTCGGGTTTGCGATTAATGGTTTCGAAGTTTGGTTCGCGGTTCAAAGCCAGTTTGACCTGATCGATGCGTTTCTCAAACTTGCACCGACCTACCATCTTGGGCGAATGGCGGTAACCCTTGGTTGGATCGGTCTACTGCTGTGGTTTATCAAAGGTGGGTGGCATAGCCTGCGTCTTGCCGCGGTTGGTCGAATGGCGCTGACCAACTACCTTATGCAGTCCTTGCTTTGCATGCTGGTGTTCACCGGCGCAGGCCTTGGATGGGTCGGGCAGTTGCAGCTCTGGCAAGTCTACGGCATTGTTTTACCCATTTGGCTGTTGCAACTGTGGTTATCGCCTTGGTGGTTAAAACGGTATTACTTTGGTCCGATCGAGTGGCTTTGGCGGGCGTTGACCTATGGGGCCATCCCAACGCTGCGGCGATTCAATGAGCCAACCAGGGCGCAGTAGGTAGGTCGGCGCCAAATTGCCGATTGGTGCGTGGGGGTAGATGTGAGTCCACCACACCCCTTTTTATATATAGGTCTGCTTAGACATTTAATGTGACGTTGGCTTGCGTCACCTAATCAGCCGGGACAGGCGCGGGGACCGCGCTCAACCCGCTTGCAAAACAGGGCTGGGTTACTGCAGTTGGTTCCTGATGAACAGGCAGCTTCGTTACTGGACCAGATAACCAACGATCGTCAACACAACGGTATAAGGCAGTGCCATGTATACCATTCGGCCATAGCCTAAACGAATGATTGGTGCCAGCGCGGAAGTCAGAAGGAATAAGAAGGCAGCTTGGCCGTTGGGTGTTGCCACCGACGGAAGGTTGGTGCCGGTGTTAATGCTGACGGCTAAGGTTTCGAAATGAGCGCGGGTAATATCACCGGCGTCAAAGGCGTTTTTGACCTCATTAATGTAAACCGTTGCAACAAACACATTGTCAGAAATAGCAGACAAGATGCCATTTGCGAGGAAGAAGGCGCCTGGCTGTATATCCATTGGCAGGGTCAGTACCCAAGTGATGACCGGCGTAAACAAGTGCAAGTCATGGATCATGCCAACCACGACGAAAAATATGCATAGCAGGGAAACAAATGGCAAGGACTCTTCGAAAGCATGACCAATACGGTGTTCTTCGTTAATGCCTGTCAGTCCAGTCACGACCACCAAAAGACAGAGCCCTATGAGGCCAACCTCCATCAGATGAAGTCCAAGTCCGATGATGAGCAAGACCCCACAAATGCCTTGTACCCAGAGCCCATAAACTTCTCTTGGGGTCCGCTTTGCATCCTCCTCGGCGACATAGGCGGTAAGAATATCCCGTACCACCGGGTCCAACTTTTTACCGTAACCAAACTTACCCGATAGCTCTAAAAGCACACAGGTCAAAAATCCAGCAATCACCGCCGGTATCGTTACATGCGCCATGACCTCGACAAATTGGATGAAGTTCCAGTCCATTTTCTGAGCGATTAATAGGTTTTGCGGCTCTCCAACCATGGTTGTGACGCCCCCAAGGGCGGTGCCCACGGCACCATGCATCACCAAGCTGCGAATGAAACTCCGAAAGTCCTCGAGCGTTTCCTCCCCCATTTCTTGAGAATCAGGAATATTGTCCTGATTGTAATCGGTGCCCTGGGTAGAGTGGATCTTCTCGTAAACGCCATATAGGGCCACAAAGACTGCGATGAGTACGGCTGTGACCGTGAGCGCATCTAAGAACGCCGATAAAAAAGCGGCCATGACCGAAAATAAGAGAGAGAGTGCCACTTTGTTTTGCACACCAACGATGATTCTGGCAAAGACAAAACTCAACAGTGGTTTCATAAAATAAATAAAACTCACCATAAAAATCAGCAGCGCTATAACGGAGAGATTCTGTTTAATTTCGTACCAAACTGTTTCTGGCGTGGTCAGGCCAAGGGCCAGGATTGCAATCGCGATGAGTCCCCCGCTTTGTAGGGGGTAACATTTAAGCGCCATGGCGAGGGTCAAAATAAACATCGCGATGAACATCCAACCGAGCACCGTGGTGCCTACGATCAATTTGAGCGGCAAACAAACCACCAAAAACAAAAGAATAATGTTTTTAAACCAGAGTGGGCTGTTGCCCAGAAATTCTTTGTAAGCCAACGCAAGCATGATCTACCTCGGTATTGATTCCGGAGTCTTAATCTACTAACTCCTGTGCAATGGTTAAACTGGGCGCTTGGATAAAGCCTAAAAGCGCAATTTAGTTGTGTTGTGATTCTAAGCGAGATCCCCTGACTTTAGGGAAATTTTTTGTCGAAATCGTCGCATGAAGGTGGGTCAAAAAGTAAGGCCTGGACTTCCCAGACTTTACTAGACACTTACTAGCCTGGAAAAATAGTCTTCTTCAAACTGCGCTGGAGAAACACCTCCAGTGTGACTATGTCGTTTAATCGGATTGTAGAACATCTCAATAAAATTGAATATCTCCGTCTTTGCATCGTCTCTTGTTGAATATATCTTCCGCTGAGTTACGCGTTTTTTAAAGGTCGCAAAGAAGCTTTCTGCAACAGCGTTGTCATGGCAATTTCCTCGGCGACTCATCGATGGCTTGAGGTTGTTTGCCTGTAAGAATGCCACGTAATCTGCGCTGCTGTATTGGCTTCCTTGATCGCTATGAACCAACACAGTCGCTTTGGGCTGTCTCTTCCACACCGCCATCATCAGGGCTCGAATCACCAAATGCCGGTCAATGTTTTTATCCATTGACCAGCCAACTATGCGTCGAGAAAACAGGTCTAGCACCGTGGCCACATACAAAAAACCTTCGTAAGTTCGCACATACGTAATATCACTCACCCAGGCTTGGTTCGGCATATCAGGGCTAAATTTACGATCTAGAATATTGCCGGCAATGCTACCGAGCTTTCCTCCCTTCATATAGCGACGCTTGTAGCCTATTTGGGCTCTAAGCCTGTTCTCTCGCATAATCTTCGCCACACGATGAACGCTGCAGATTTCACCCGCATCACGAAGATCTCTGTGAATCCAGGGACTGCCATACGTGCCTCCACTGGCTATATAAAATTCCTTTATCCGGGCTAACAAGCGCTGATCTTCGATGGCGTGATTGGACAAGGGTTTCTCCAGCCATGCATAGAATCCACTGCGATGTAGTTTGAAAACGCGACACATGGCCTGAATAGAAAATTCGTCTCGATGATCATGAATGAAGGCGTACTTTACCCGGGGTCGTTGGCAAAGTACTTTGCGGCCTTTTTTAAAATGTCGCGCTCCTCTGTCATGCGTTTTAGGTCGGCCTTAAGACGGGCGTTCTCTACCGTAAGGTCGGCCTTGTCAGCTTGTCGAGGGCTTGGGTCTCCATACTTCTTTAGCCAGAGATACAGGCTGTGTGTGGTGGTGCCAAGTCGCTTAGCAACTTCGCTAACTGAATAGCCTCTGTCAGTGACCTGCTTGACCGCTTCTTTCTTGAATTCATCTGTATACCGTTTGCCTTTCATAAACACCTCTCATAGAGTTACATTTTAACGCTATTTGGTGTCTAGCAAATCCTGGGAAGTCCAGACTTCGAATCAAAATCACTCGAGTCCCGCGGAAAGACCCTGTCGTCACCGGTCGCTATGTCATTGTCTCTGATGAGCGAGATTCGCCTTAGACTCTAATAGGCTTAGTTGCGGTTCCGGTGTGAGGCGCAATTCAAGGTGCATCGCGAGTGGCCTAAGCGAGTAATCAAACTTTCCGTGGATAAGCACCAAGTGGCTTGGGGTTTGTCCAGATCGCCGCTTTGGCAGTTGGTTCCGATATTACTTTGTTCAAGTGATCAGAGATCTCTAGGGTCTTGGACAGTACAGGTTCTTTATCTCAAGGAGGGCAGCGGTTGCGCTTTTCGCTTTTAAGTCTTAGAAAATTGCTTCTTTCTAGGCGCGCCTCAAATAACGGATTCTTTGGGCCCAAGAGGCGTACTCTGGGTGTAAATGCTCTGCTATCTTTGTCGGATTGACACCATACCAAGCTTTGAACGATCGCGAAAATCCCGTTGGGCACGCGTATTGAAGATAATCGGAAATAGAATCTTGGGGTACCCCCTCTTCAAGGCCTAACAAGGCTTGATCCGCCTTCAATTTGGCTTTGATCGCAACAAAACTGTTGCCTTCGTTCGACAGTTTTCGCTTTAGGGTCGCCTCAGAGATACTGTTCAGGGTCGCAATGTCTTTCAGATTACAGGCTGCTTTGTGCTCGAAGGCCTGTGCAACTTGTGCCATGACCAATCTTGTATATTTTAGTGGCTCATCAATTTGATTGGTGTCGTTCCGCAAGGTTTTGCCTAGCAGCTTATACTCTGCGGGATTGCTGAATGGATTAGCTTGCTCAAGCATCGTGCGGTCAAAGACTAAAGAGAAAGGCAATTTCTTAAAGACCTCGGGTGCTAGGACTGATTTAAGCGGATGCTTTTCGTCGTTGATGGCTGAGTCAATAGGATCTAAGGGAGAATCTTGGTCGTTTTTACGAACCCGGCGAAGAAAATCGCTAAACTGGTCAATCACGCTCAGGATATGCTCTTTAACCCGTTGAGATGTCTCCACGTGGAAATGCACATTAATTTCAATCACGTCACTTTTTTCAACAATATTAGCGGTGAAGACATTGTTGTCGATGTTCGCCAGGGCCATGGCATTGCGCGCGCAATCAGTGAAGCTTGGCGCGGTTAAAATATAGAGGGCTCTGACGGTGAGGTTTGCACCTAAGCCGGTCATCTTTAATTGTTCACGCAGTGCTGATATTGCAAAACCACGTTCGGTGAGTGCCTCGAAAACAGCCTCAACCAAAGTGAGGCTGATGCGGTTGCCGAAACCGGAGGGCGAATTCATGTGTTGGTTCAATGTTGCTGCGATGTCTGCATGCAGAGGACTGTCGATTAAGTAGCCCTGTTTGTGAGCTTCTTGGACCATTAGCACAAAGTTATTGCCAAGATAGTGCATTGACATTTCCTGTTCTTTCGAACGATTATTTACACTGGGTAGTGTGGGGATTTGCAAGCAAGTCCTTAAAAAGAAGCAATACGATTATTTTAATTTTGTCAAAAGGTGTTGTTCGATCGCTCTTTCAGTTTGCTCCATACCCTTGATGGTCTCGTGTAAATTTTTGAGATCGCGTCGTGTTTTATAAAGGAGTCTAGTGATCGGTTCGATGTTCTCAGAAAACTGACTGCTGAAGTACGATCGATCATTGATCACTATCTCAAATGTGAGCGTTTGGCCCTCGTGTTGCGCCTCCAGATATCGAGGCGGGGTAACAGTTCGGTTCATTCCAGTATCTCCGCAATGTATAAACGAAGGCTACACGGTATGCTTGCAGACACATTGTCTTTAAAGATCTTTTGGTGTGACGCAATGATCTAAAGACAACATGAAATGAAAATATATGTAAATTTTCATTTAAGTTGCCTCTTTTTGTTCAAAAAGGCTGTGGGTCTAGTCTTCATTCGCGAAAGCTTATTGGTCAGTGCAACCGGGTGGGCGTCAGTGTGATATCACGAATTCGACTTGAACCTAATGCGGATGCAGTACAACAGGCACCTCGGATATTCCGCGAATAAAATTGTTCGGTAAGCGTACAACATCGCCCACAATCTCGACCTTTGAAAAACGGGTCTGGATCTCTTCCCAGAGCACCCGCAATTGCATTTCAGCAAGACGGTTGCCCATACAGCGGTGGACGCCAAAGCCAAAGGCCACATGTTGTCGGGCATTGTCTCGGTTGATGATGAACTTGTCGGCTTCTGGGAACACCTGCTCGTCACGATTACCTGAGAGATACCACATAACAACTTTGTCGCCTTTCTTAATGTGCTTGCCACTCAAGTTATAGTCCTCAAGGGCGGTTCGCCGCATATGAATCACTGGGGTTTGCCAGCGGATCATCTCCGACACCATGTTGGGTATGAGGGCGGCATCTTCCCGAAGCTTTTGGTATTCCTCAGGATACTGATTCAACGCGATCACGCCGCCACTGATGCTGTTGCGGGTGGTGTCGTTGCCGCCCACGATGAGCAGGATGATGTTGCCTAAGAGGCCCATGGGGTCGTTGATCAAATCTTTGGTGGCCTCACCATGGGCTAGCATTGAGATTAAATCGAATTTTGGCGGCTCGGCCGCGCGTTGTTGCCAAAGCTGATAAAAAGTCATCGCACATTCTTGCAGGCCGGCTTGCCGCTCGGCCATATCGATTTCGATGCCGGTCACTTGAGGGATGTTGGTCGTGATGTCGGACCAGTACACTAATTTGCGACGATCCTCATAGGGAAAATCGAACAAGGTGGCCAGCATTCGCGCCGTGAGTTCAACCGAGACCCGATCAACCCAGTTGAAGGTTTCGCCCACCGGAAGGTTTTCAAGGATGTCGATCACCCGTTCTCTAATCAGGGGCTCCATGGTGGCAAGGTTGGTGGGTGCAACGGATGGGGTGACCGTTTTTCGCTGTTGATCATGGCGTGGGGGGTCCATGGCGATAAAATTTTCGATGCCCCCATCTTCTGCTCGGGGTTCAACGATCGAAATGCCTTTGGCCTCAGAGGAGAAAACCGCGTGGTTGGTATCGACCGCTTTGATGTCAGCATGGCTTGTAACGGACCAATAGGGTCCGTTTGGGCTGTCTTTGCAATAGTGAACGGGGTCTTCTTGGCGTAACCGGGCAAACCAATCTTGCCAATTATCATCGCGAAACCGTTCTGGGCGGCTGACATCGATATCTTCAAGGGCTTGGCTCATTGCATCGGCTGGTTGCGGGGTTGCGCTCATCTGACGTTCCTGTTGATGGGTTCTTGTAACCTATGCTCTGGGCCGGCACGAGTCAAACCCTTACGGTTGAGACGGTTATCCAGCCCTTTACTGGGCTATGCGAGTTGATTCTTGCAGGCTAAGCTCGAGTCACCACTGTAGAGCAAGGCGATCACGATGAGAGTTTACCTGTTGCGACAAGTCGGTTACTGCTTAATCTGGGCAGATCTGTTTTTAGTGTTTCTGGCCGGGCATGCGATGTTGGTTGATCCAGCTGCGAGTGGGGCGCAGTACCTGCACGAGTACTTCTTTGCAGGCTTTGTCTTGGTGGAATGGATCCGAGGCTGGGGTGGGTTTTTCGATCTCTTCTTAGGATATTTTGTAGCGTTACCGGCAGCGGTTTTTTTCTTAATTCGTTTTACGGGCTCTACGTTGATCGGGGTGCTGCTGGTGCGTTGGAGCAGCGCACAAATGCCGCCGACTTAGTTGGGCTGTTGCCCCAGCTTTAATGCATCCAGTCCAGGGGATAAGAAACTTAGCAATAGGCTCATAGCCGGTTTTATATTATGTTTAGGGCTGCAGGGGCCGCGGCCTCAGCCAGGTGCTGGTGGTGTTGACCTTGTCGCTAAGGTCATCGCCAGTGGTATCTCAATAACAAGCGTTCAATTGATTAAAAGGAATACACAATGGAAATTGCCGGAAGTAGTGGTTTGTTTGTTGGTGGCGCCTCGGGGATGTGTCGTGCAACGGCTACGAAGTTTGCAGAGCGGGGTGGTAACGTCGCTATTTTGGACTTGGAGCAAAGCGAGGGCGCAAGCGTCGCTGAGTCCTTGGGCGGTAAATTCTACCCCTGCAATGTGATGGATTACGACGGCATGGAAGCAGTGATGGCGTCCGCTATTGGGGATTTAGGCAGCTTGCATTTCATGGTCAATACCGCTGGCGGCGGTGTTGCACAAAGAACGATCAAGAAGGATGGTACGCGCCACGCGTTGTCTGACTTCCGGCGCATCATCGACCTGAACTTGATTGCGTCCTTCAACATTAACTCGATTGCCGCCCAACATATGGCAACGAACGAACCCAATGCCGATGGTGAACGTGGGGTCATGATCAATACGGCATCGATTGCGGCCTTTGAAGGCCAAATCGGGCAGGTGGCCTATACGGCCGCAAAAGGCGGCATTGCAGCCATGACACTGACGATGGCGCGAGATCTTGGGACCCACGGCATTCGGTGCATGACGATTGCGCCGAGTTTATTCGATACAGGCTTAACGGCCGGCATTCCCGATGAAGGCGCGCTGCAATTAACCAAAGATGCAGCCTTTCCAAAGCGGATGGGGCGGCCTCAAGAATTTGCGGTGATGGCGATTGCGATCTTTGAGTCGGCGATGATGAATGGCTCGACCTTACGCGTTGATGGCGGTCAGCGGTTTGCGCCGCGTTAGCCGATAGCGCACTTGCAGAACGAAGAAAGGGCCCAACGCGTTGGGCCCTTTTGGTTTGAAGCCCGGTCTTAGGACATCGGCGCGAAAGCAGGCAGCGTGATCGCGCCTATGGCGCTAATTGCCAGCGAGCGGTGAGATGTGGGTGTGCGCAACCAGGTCGGTCACTGCAATCGTTCTGCTTTAGATTTCGTAAATAAGCCAACCTTGTTCAGGAAGCAATAGGGGGATGACCTGGGCCGGCCATTTCGATGCGGCCGTAGATCGGGCATACTCTGTACCGTGCCCCTTAGTCGATCAGGATTAAGCCGTTTAGGGGGCTTTGATTCCTGCTTGAATGAGGTGTGTGGTTGAAAAAGTTTAAATTTTGTCCGATGTGCGCCGCGCCCTTAGTCGAGCGCCGAAAGGATCGTATTGAGTGTTCTGCGTCCTGCGGGTTTGTAAACTACGACAATCCAACACCGGTCGCAGCGGTTGTGGTCGAGTTCGAGGACAAAATTGTGCTGGCGCACAATCGGTCTTGGTCGGGCGCGTTTAACGGCTTGATCACAGGCTTTGTGGATCATGGGGAAGGCGCGGCCGAATGCGCGGTCCGCGAAGTCAAGGAAGAGCTTGATCTGGATGCCGCGCCGCCAACCCTCATCGGCGTGTATCCCTTCGAGCGTATGAATCAAATCATTGTTGGCTACCATGTGCAGGCAACCGGCGTCATCACCTTAAACGAAGAGCTCGACAGCTATATTTTGGTCCCGCCAGAGGCGTGCCTCGTGTGGCCGGCGGGTACGGGCCTTGCGCTGCGGGATTGGCTTCGGGGCAGGGGTCATGAGCCCGAGATGATTAAGCTGGCTTAGCGGCGCAGCGCAAGGCGCTACCAGCCGTGTCGCTATGAGTCGTCTAAAAGCCTGCTGGGCGTCAGTGGTTGTTTTCTCCCAGGTCCCACGCCAGAGACAATAATCCGCCGGCTCAGTAAACCCGAGCCGCCGGAGTCCTAGCTTGTTATTGCGCGCTGTGGATGCTCATGCTGATTTGATCCAAATCAGCGCCACACGCCGCTAAAGCTTTGGCTTGCATCGCGACCCAGGCCTCATCACTTTCTTGCCAGGCAAAGGCTTGTTCCATTGCGGCCATTGATTGGTGGACATCAACGGCACCGACCAGCGCGTCACTGAGTTTCGTGGCGACCGAGGTGTAAGCAATCGGCGATGTATCGGCTTCATGTTGGATCACGTCTTTTAGCAGCGCGATGCCTTGATCAGGGTTGGCGCAAGGCACCTCGTAGACCACGATTACTTGGCCGGAGGATGCGGCCGGCTTCATCGTTTCAGAGGCCTTGTGATGTCCAGCCAATGCGGTGCTGGCTGCCAATAAGCCCGTTACTAAACCAATCGTTCGATAGTTCATACGTTTAAGTTCCCAATGTTTTGTTAGCGTGCTTAGGATGTTATCCCAACCGTGATCCGGTCGCTATAACTGGCGAGCGAGCTTAACCTCAGCGGCTGATGAACGTTCTGGTGTCGGCGCGCCGGGACGCCCTTGATAACCCCTCTTCTGCGCACAGCCTTTGGTGCTGCAAGCGGCTGCAAGGTCAGTCATTAGAGGGTATCAGGCAGAATGCGATCAACTGCGTAGCGCAAGACTTCGGCGGCTTTAGGCGCCGGCAAGGCCTGGTCAATTCGAAGGCTCATCCAAAACTCAATACTGAGTGTTGCGTCCAGAGCCTCAAATAAAAGTGGGTCTGAAGACAGCGGTGTCGGCAGAATGGCGGTTAAACGCTTTCGTCTGCGCAGCACGCCCCTATCGATGCTGGCGCCGGGTATGGCGCGCCAATGCCGTTGAATGCTGGGCGAGATATGCAGTGGGAGTAGGAACTCGTAAGTGCGCGTTCGGCGCTGGATCACAAGATTGAGCAGTGCTCGCCAGTGCTGTCCAGGAGCGACCGTGCTTGGAAAGGGTTCGTCCATGACCGCCTGGGCTTGGGTTTGCGCATCGATCATAACGGTACGGAGCAGGGTGCCCATGTCCGGAAAATGTCGGAATAAGGTTCTGGTCGTAATGCCGACTTGTTCGGCAATGTCTTTCGCTGTCGGCTCGCCCTGACCGGCAATGATTAGACTGCGGGCCGTCGTCAAGATTTGGTGCCGGGTGGCTTGCGTCCGGTTGCGCCGGCCATCCACCCTCGCATCCAGCGCATCCAGCGCATCCGGCAGTCGGCTAGACGGCATGACGAGGAAGGACCTGGCAACGGCGCATATAACGCCGACTATTTTGATCAAAGCCATCACGGCGATGCATCACGCAGCGGTTGTCCCAGATAATCAGGTCAAAGGGTTGCCACTGCTGGGTCCAGGTGATTTCTTTGATTGCCACGTAGGTCCAGAGCGCATCGAGTAGGTCGTCGCTCTCCTCGACGGTCATTCCAGGGATATAGGCCCACTCCCGCCGACCCAGATACAGTGCCGGTTTGCCGGTTTCGTTGTGGGTTTTGATCATGGGATGGATCGCGCCCGGCGCATCTCTTGGGTCGTCAAACGCCTCGAATCCGGGCCTTAGCTTGCCCACGCTGGTGTGCGCCGCATTGTGTTTGACAGAAAGGGACTCGATCCGCTGCCTCAGCGCGGCGGGTAAGGCCGCAAGCGCGGCCCTTTGATCGGCAAAATGGGTGTCACCCCCCTGGTCTGGAATCTCGATGCCCAAGAGCAAGCTCGCTGGCGGCGGCGTTTCGCTGTAGGTCATATCAGAGTGCCAAGTGGCTTCATCATTACCCAGTCCGCCAATGGGTTTACCATCGACTTTAATATTCGAAAGGGTGGTTACAAAACGGTTTTTAATTTTCGCTTTTTCCGCTTCGGGCATCCGGCCGAAGGGCGCCTCTTCCAATGGGCCAAAGCGTTGGCTGAAAGCTTGCAGCTGCTCGTCATCTAAGTCTTGATTGCGAATACGCAGCACCCCGTACTGCAGCCAGGCCGCATAGAGCCGCTCAAACTCAGAATCGGTGATGCGATCTAACTGAATCTCTTGGATTTCAGCGACAAAATTGGGGGTAAGGGGAATGACTTTCATCGCTTAATCTTCCTTAGATGGGAGGCTCTTGATTTCGATTTCGTCACCGGTTGCGCCGCCAATGGCCTGTCTAGAGGCGATCAGGCGCGCCATGATGGCGAGGTTTGGGATGGCGCTAAAACGGTCATAGAACCGTTTTAGGCCGGCGCCGAGCTGTGTTTGCTGCCATAAAATCTGCTCGACCTTCTGAGCGGAATAGTCCCCGGGTTGGGCGGTTAGGGCCTCGAGGTAAAACGTCTTGGCATCTTCGATGGCGAGTTTGAAGCCCTTCAAATCATCAGTGGGTAGCGTGTCCCGATCGAGTAGGCCGCCAAGACGGTTCATGATTTCGGTCAGGGTACTGGATGAGGCGCCGACTAAGGAGCGGCCTTTGCGGCGGCGCTTGCCCAGTTCATACCAAGGCTGTAGTTGGATGTGTTCGGCATTCAGTCGTGCAGTCCAGGTCTCGGCGTTTGAATTTGGATTGGCGAATGAAACGGGGCAGGCTGGGGCGTCTTCAACCGGGGTGCTGGGTGCTTCTTCTGCAAAATCCTCTAATACCGGGCCAGCTGGCGCCGCGAGCAAGGATAAGGCCGCATCAATGACGCGATGTTGAAACGCTGTGTCGTTGGGTTTGCCCAGTGGTCGGCCCAATGCAAAGGGCACCCAAAGCGAGCGGGGGGGTTGCATGCTCTCGGCATTTTCCCGCACAAGGCTAATGCCCGTGGTCAGGATGCCGGCGGCTTCCAAATAATAGCTGAGCGCGCACACGGCGCGGGTGCAGTTGGGTCAAACCGGGGTTAAGAATACCGCGTCGACCAAGTCTTGTTTCAACAGGCCTGCGACCTGGGCGGCGCTGCGCGCATAGACTTCGGGCATGAGGCCCGCGCCCATAAAACTGTAATGAAACTCGGCTAACGAGCCAATGGTGTTGTCGGCCACCAATTCTTGAAAGCGGTCGATGGGAAACACCAGGTTCACATCCTCGCTGAAGCCGCTGCGATCAAAATTGGCTGAGCTATGACTCATGATGAGCTCATCTGCGTTACGGTCGATGGCGATCGGACGAAACGTTGGATCGGCAAAATCGAAGGTTGGCTCGCCGCGAAAGTGCAGCCCGGCGGTGGTAATAAGGGCAAACCGCATGGCGCTGAGGGCTTTGGTGGTGGTATGCCACGGCAGCGGGCCCAGCGGCGGCAGATTCTTGGCCAGCAAGTGCTCGCGTTCGTATTCGGGAAGATCGGCTAGGCGCACCATGGGCGGATTTCGCTTGAAAGTAATGTCACTAATAGTGACATTATAACTGCGCTTGTCAATAGCGGTTGCGGGTTTAATTGCGCGCGCGAGGGTGGCGGGGCGGCATTTTCCGATCGGTGTCCCTTGGGCTTGCGGCTCAGAACCGGACTCGATACTCTGCAGGGATCACGCTTTTGGGCAAAACGCCATGTGCACGTCTCATGATGTTGAAAATAATACCGACAGCCCTGACCCGCGCGCCGGTTATCAGCGCGACGCCGATTGGCCACAGTATCCGCCGGGCATGCAGTTTGAAATGGGCTCGGGTGTTGCCGTGGATGCAGCCGGCGTAATTTATTTGTTTACCCGCGACATCGAGCACTGGGCCAGTCATCCGCTTGCGCTCAAAGACAAAATGGGTAAAAGCAGCATCTCGATGTTTAATCGAGCGGGAGATTATCTTGGCAAGTGGGGTCCCTCGGATGAACGCGGCTTTGCCCTCGGTGGACACACTTTGTACATCGAACGAGACGGCATGTTTTGGATCACCGACCGGGATGGTCATGTCGTTAAAAAGTACCATCCAAACGGTGAGTTGCTGCTGACCCTCGGCACCTTTGCAGCGTGGGGGGATGACGAGACCCATTTTAACGGCCCAACGGCGGTCGCCGTGCAAGAAAATGGCAATATCGTCGTGGCAGACGGCTATTGGAATTCGCGATTAGTGTGGTTTACGCCGAAGGGGGAATTTATCAAGTCGGTGGGAACCTGGGGCCGTGGGCCGGGCGAGTTCAATACACCACATGCGTTAACGATCGACTCTAAAGGCCGTATTTTGGTAGCCGATCTGTGCGGCGGTAATTTCCATGATTACATGACCGTGCCCGGGCAGATTCTGCCCCATCGCTCGGTGGTGGCGCCGGGCTGTCAGCATCGTATTCAACGGTTTTCAGCTGACGGGGCCTATCTTGATGAGTGGACCCACATCACACCGCTGAGTCTGGCCAGCTACAACGGGCAAATTTACGCCAGCGATAAGATGAGTAACCTTGCGATTTTGGATGAAGACACCGGTGCGGTGATCAAGCGAGTCGAAAATATTGCGATATACATTCACCAATTGGCCATCGATGCCCATGGCGACCTCTACACCGCGTCCGTCTATCCGGAGCACGCCGGGGAACTGCGGGGCCCAAAGGGACCGTCGCACCGGCGTTGGACCCAATCAAAATTGAATTAACTGTTGGAGTGAGACCATGATTATAGTTGTTGCCGCGCTGAGCTTTGAAAGCCAAGCCGACCGAGACCATGCCGTTGAGATTACCCGCGAGGTGCAGCTCGCGACTCGTGAGCAGGAGCCGGGTTGTCATGCCTATTGTTTTGCGGCAGACCCCGCCGTGCCCACGCGTATTCAGGTGTATGAACTTTGGGAAGACAGCGATGCCCTGGCCGCACATTTTGAGCACCCCACCTATCAGCAGATGGTAACGCTGCTGCATAGCGCCAAGATTGTTGAAAGTGTTAACCAGGCTTACCTGACCGAGCGCAGCGAGTCGGTTTATGGGCCCAATGGCGAAAAGAAAAAAGCCTTCTTTGCAAATTAACGGGATGTTTCGTGATGGATGATATTGTTTATACCCACGCCACGGTGTTTTCAGCGGTGGATGAGTCGGTGGTCACCGATGGCGCGGTTTGGGTGCGCGATGGTCTGGTTGCCTATGCGGGGCCGATGCAGGCAATGCCTGAGGTACCCAAAGAAATTCAGCAGGTGGATGCCAGCGGACAATTCATTATGCCGGGCATGACCGAGACCCACGCCCATTTGTCCTTTGCGGATGCCAGTCCCTTTGCCATTGGCGACACATCGGTTGAGGATGCAACCATTACTGCTGTTGGCAATGCCGCGAAGATGCTGGCTGCGGGATTTACCGCGGCGGTTAGCTTCGGCTCAACCTACAAGATCGACGTCGCGCTGCGCGGGGCAATTGAAGCGGGCCAGATTATGGGGCCCCGCTTGTTGGCGGCCGGTCGAGACCTTGGGGCAACCGCCAGCAACGTTGATTCCAAAGGCGGCTTAAGCCATATCGCCGATGGTCCTTGGGCTCTGCGCCAAGCGGTACGAGAACAACGACGGGATCGGGTCGATATCGTTAAGATTTTTATCGATGGCGAAGCGATTAATCCAACCAATCCACCAGGGGAGCTCTCGTTTTGTGACGAAGAGGTAGCAGCCGTGGTGAGCGAGGCCCATCGCCGCAAGATGCGGGTGGCCTGTCACGCGCGTTCGGCAGCCGCGGTTAAACAAGCGGTCCGGGCCGGCGTTGATTTTATTGGTCACGCCAATTACCTTGATCAAGAAGCGGTGGACCTTTTGGCTGCGGCCAAGGATCCTATTTTTGTCGGCCCAGCCATTGCTTGGGAAGTGCAGTATCTCGCCCAATGCGAATCCCTAGGCGTGAGCAAGGCAACCGTTCGAGCCCAAGGCTATGAACGGGAGATTGCCGCAACGGTTGTAACGGTTGAAAAGCTGCGGGCCGCGGGGATCAAAATGGTGGTCGGCGGTGACTACGGCATTAGCATTGCGCCCCATGGCACCTATGCCAAAGACCTTGAATACTTTGTTGAATTGTTTGGCATGCGGCCCGCGGAAGCGCTGCTGTGCGCGACGAAAAACGGCGGTGAGGCCTATGATCCGAAGGGACGCCTCGGCACCTTGAGCACGGGTTCTGTGGCGGATCTGGTTTTGGTGGATGGTGACCCATTGCGGGATATCACCGTGTTGCAAGATCACAGCAAGCTCACGGTACTGAAGAGCCCGGTTTCTGTTGTGTCAAATTTTGGCAATACGGGGTTAGTCTATTAAATCATGACGGTCTTTGGTTCTGCGCAAGTGGTCGCCAGCGCCATGGGGCCGCGTCAAGCGGGCAACTTATGAAGCAGAAATGGGTTTTAGGTTTGGTCTTGGCCCTATGCTTGGGCGGCCTAGCGATGAAATGGCGGACTGCCCACGTCAATGCGGCGGTGGCCGAAACCTTACGACTTGAGCCGCAAAGCGCGCGCGCCGCCCGCACGATGCTGATTACCCTTGTTGATGGCCGCGAATTCCCAGTGAACTATTTGCGCGACGGCGAGCTTGTGTTTATGGGCATCGATGGCCTTTGGTGGCGCGCATTTCAAGACCCAGGGCAACCCGTGACAATGTTCATCCAAGGCGAAACCTTCCAAGGCCATGCGCGCGTCGTGTTAAACGACCCAGTCCTCGTCGAAAACGTGTTTGCCAGGCTCAGGCCAACCGTGCCCGAGTGGCTGCCGGACGCGCTCAATGGCAAGTTGGTCACCATTACGTTGAAGTAACCGACAGCGGGTTATGTAATCTGGTCAAAAGGCTGCTGCAGACGCGGCGCCATCTGCAAATAATGTCAAGCGGGATCCCAATGCCGCGCCCCAGTCTAAAACGAGACAGTAAGCCGACGTCCGAACGCCGAACCACAAATCAAATCCGACCCGGTCAATCACAATGCTCGCCGCGTCTCATCGCGTCTGCTCGAGGTGACGTTTTGGGTTGATCCGGTAGCATGGATCAAAAATTGGCGGCGCGATCAGGCTCAAGTTAACACCCTCAAAACCCTGCACAGAGCTTCATATTGGTGCCTAGACAATACGAATCGTCTCGCCTAATATTTTGATGATTAAGACAACAAGGCACAGGTATGAAGCTAAAGGTGAATGGGGTTGAGCGGCCGGTTGCGGCAGCGTGGCAAAATGAAAGTTTGCTGTCCGTATTGCGCGAGCAGTTGGGTTTAACCGGTGCCCGTTTGAGTTGCGGCATTGGCCAATGCGGCGCCTGTGTGGTGCACGTTAATGGCCAGCCCGTTGCCAGTTGTGTCTTACCGGTAAGTGAAGCCGCTGGCACTGAAATTTTGACGATTGAGGGACTCGCCCGTGAAGATGCCAGCTTGCATCCATTGCAGCAGGCTTGGCTTGACGCTGCCGTCCCGCAGTGCGGTTACTGTCAGTCTGGGCAGATTATGCAGGCGCTTGCCCTGTTACAAAGGATCCCGGACCCGGATGACGCGCAGATAACCCAGGCCATGAACGGCAACCTGTGCCGCTGTGGCACCTACGATCGGATCAGAACATCCATTAAAAATGCCGCCCTTGTCATGCGGGAGACGCGCTAATGGCTCAGATTACGCGGCGCAAGTTTTTGATTGCCAGTGGTTGGGTGGCTGGCGGCGTGACCGCCCTGGTGGCATTGCGTCATCGTGCTGTCGCCGTGGCGCCAACGATTATTTTCCCCGACGGCGAATCAGGCGCAACCTGGGTACAAATCCGCCCGGATGGCGCCTGTCAAATGTTTTTTCCCAGAATTGATATGGGCCAGAATGCCAACACCGGTTTGGCCCAAATTGTCGCTGAGGAACTAAATCTCAGCATCGAGGATATTCAGGGTGTGCAACCCAACACCAGCCAAGTGCCACCGCTGGCTGTGACCGCCGGGAGCATGTCGCTCACAGCCTTTTCGCGACCAATGGCCATTGCCGCCGCGACCCTGCGAGAGCAGCTACGGGGGCTTGCAGCGGTTCACCTTGGGGCACCCCTGTCGAGCATCTTAGATGCCGTTGGCGGTTTTCGTACGGCCGAGGGTCAAAGTCTGAGTTATGCCGCGTTGGTGAATGAGACCAGTTTGGTGATCGAGTTTGATGACACGAAATCGGCGCCGGCGTTGTATACCTTTGATTCAAATCGAATCAAACAGCAGGTCGGACACTCGAAAACGCCCTTGGGTACTCGAGGGCTTGTGACCGGCGAGCCGGTTTTTGCAGCCGATGTGCCTGTTGCGGGCGTGCTCTTCGGTCGCGCAATCCAGCCACCGGTCAGAACTGCCCGCATGGCCTCGATCGATACAACGGGTGTTGCGGCGGTTGCCGGGTTGGTGGCCCTCGTGCAAACGGATGATTTTGTGGGGGTTGTTTGCAAAACCCCGAGTGCCGTGGATGCTGCAATGGCGGAAATTGAAGTGACCTGGGATCTAGAACAACCGATCAACCAGGCAGAAATCGATCGGTTGGTTGATGTCGATGCGGAAATGGCGGTCGGGGACTTAGAGCAGGTACTGTTGGACCAGTCGCATCGCAAAACCGTCGATTGGGCCATAGATTTGCGCTTCGATGTGCAGGTGCAAACCCACGCAGCCCAAGAGCCTCGAGCAGCGATTGCGTACTTTAAGGATGCTGGCGAGGGGGGGCATCAACTCCAAATTTGGACGGGCACGCAAGACCCCTGGGCCATTAAGCGATTTGCCGCAATGGACACCAGCCTTTCCGAAGAGGACATCATTGTGTACCCAATGCGCTTGGGCGGCGGCTTTGGTGGTCGTGAGCACTACGAGGTGGAACGCGATGCAGTTAGATTGGCGCGGACGGTCCAGCGACCGGTAAAAGTGCAGTGGACACGCCAAGATGAATTTACGGCAAGCCGAAACCGGCCGGCCTCGGCGCACCGATTGCGGATAAACTGTGATGAAGCGGGCAATCTGTCCGATTGGTGGCATGGCTATGTCACCGGGCACGTTATCTTAGCGCGGGACCGATTACCGGGCTGGCTGCTGCCGGTTGCGCGCCTGGGCGAAGATATGGGCGTTGTAAAAGGGGCCTTATCACCCTACGAGGCGCCGCATCAACGGGTTGAGTTTAAAGACGTTGATCTGCCGATCGATCTCGGGGTTTGGCGCTCGTTGAATGCCGCGCCCGCGATTTTTGCCATCGAATCTGCAATGGATGAACTGGCCATACAGCAAGGCTTAGAGCCCGTTGACTTTAAGCTTGCTCAGATGGGGGATCAACATCCGCGCTTGCAGCATTGTCTGGCTCGCGTGCGCGCACTGAGCCTGAACGCAACGCTTCCTGAGGGATCCGGTTATGGACGAGGCTTTGCTTGCGGTATCTATGATAATCGTTGTTTTGTTGCCATTAGCGCCGATGTGCAGGTAGATACGGCAACCCAAGCGATTAGGGTACATCGTCTTTGCTGCGTGCAAGATGTGGGGATGCCGATCAACCCAGGACAGTTGCGTGCCCAAATAGAAAGTAATTTAACATGGAGCCTGGGCATGGCGTTGTTTGAGCGGTTAGAGGTTGGTGACAATCGGATTAAAAGCACAAACTTTGATAACTACCGGATTCCTCGCATGGCCGATATGCCAAGCGTTGATATTGAAATTGTCGATCAGCCGTCCATCCCGCCGGCGGGCGCCGGTGAGGTGGCCTTGATCGCAGGTCCACCGGCGATTGCAAATGCGATTCGCAATGCGACGGGTTTTCGGGCCCTAAAATTACCGATTTCGGCAGCCGATATAACCGCAGGACTCCGCGGCGATCGGCAGGTGCCTGTAAATTAAACAAAATCTTGATCAAGTCTTAAACAAAAGAGGTGCGCGATGCTGGCAAAGCAGCTTGGAAAACGGATGCAACACAGAATTTGTTCATTCCTATTGTTCTCCATCGTGATGTTGCCGCTGCACGCGGCGGCGTCACCCATCTATCATACGGTGGTTTTTTGGTTGAAGCCGGATGTGTCGGCGAGTCAGGCCGATGAGATTATCCGCTCAATCAAGAGCATGGCCGCGCTGCCGATGGTGCAGGCGGTGCTGGTCGGCACGCCGGTAATGAGTGATCGCGCCATCGTCGATGACAGTTTTAGTATCGCCTTTACGATGATTTTTGAAGACGCCGCAGCGCTCCACGCCTATGGTGCAGACCCTTACCACAAGAAGATCTCGAGCGAGGTCACAATGCCCTATGTTGCGCGCGGTGTGATCTATGATTACCAAGATCAAGAGTGATTGGGGGGCTGTCAAGCGTTTAACGGCTCGGTATCTTGCGATTCACGGACTCGTAGCTTTGATCTTTTATGAGGCGGGGAACGCAAGACTGATTTGAAACAAGGCGCCGGGCCAAGGCAGGCAGCGACTTGCGGCGATGAGTAGAGATGCTCAGAGCTGCCCAGAGATGCCCAGAGAGGTAGGGGAGTGGGTCGGGACATGAAAAAGTGTGCAGTGATGGAAAAAGGCCAGGGCAGATGATCAACCAAACAGATGGAAAAGCTTCGCTTGCGTCCAAAGCCGAAGGTAAGCGCCGCAATGCGCAGTCGCACAAAGCTATCCTTGACGCAACGATCAAGTTGCTGGGCTCATCGGGTTATGTCGACTTTTCGATAGAAAAAGTTGCAAGCCAAGCGAAGGTGGGTAAGCAGACGATTTATCGTTGGTGGCCGTCGCGAGCAGATTTGGTGCTCGAAGTTTGGCGGGATCGATTGTTACCGCCCCTTGCGCCCTATGATGGCAATATGCCGTTGCGCGACTACCTCGCATCGTCGTTGCTGGCCTTCGGCGAGCAGATCAGCCGCACAGACTGTCGACAAGCGGCTATTTGCATTTTAGCGGAGGCCCATCGAGATCCTCAGTTGTATCAGCGGATGGCGGAGGCGGTCTATGCACCACGCATTAAATTGATCGTAGACGCGTTCCAGCAAGCACGGGTAACGCAGGTGTTTCCGGCAGATTTTGAGATTGACCTTGCGATCGACGCCCTCTATGGCGCGGTGTGGTACAAGGTGCTGATCCGTTTTGAAACGGTCGATCAGGCTTATATCCAAAGTTTAGTTGCGCAGACGCTGGGCCGGGATGACCACCGAAAGGCGGTGAAGCTCGGTAGATTGCGCGTCTAAACCGGGCTGTATCGTGCTGAATTCTGCTGTGGCAGGGTCTGCTACGGAGTCGCATCGTATGCTGGATGTTGGGCGCGCCGTCTGGTGCAAACAGGCGGATTTAAAGGATCCTGGCCGCCTGCGCGACACTTAAAGCATTGTTGATTAGCCCGATGATCGAGCGCCTTGTCGTTACGGCTTGCTCAGCGCAACTCGCCCACAGCCCGATGCCCCATCATCATCGCTTCGATGGCATCCGCCGCAGGCGCTGAATCCGAGTTCGCGATCGTAATGCGGCCGAAAGGCTGACGGCCGACTGCTGCGCTGTCGCCAGGGCCCGCAACGGCATAGCCGTGGGCCCAACGATTGACCGTGATGCTGGCCACGTCTCGATCAAAATCGAACTGTTTGGCGCCTAATAGACCGCTGAGATGCGTTCTGATGTCGGCTTCGTAATCCGAGAAGTCGCGTCCCAGCATGGTGTAACGCGCTTGTTTATATTGCTCGGCTGCAGGTTCTCCAAGTGTTTCGCCATACGGGCAGCTGATCATTTGAATGATGCAAGGGTCATCCGGCGATTGCGTGTACTGATAGTCGCCGAGGCTGACGGGAAAATCCATGAGCACCGCTTGATGCCGATTGCCTGGGCACATGGCCATACCAATCCCTTGCTCTTTAAAAGCCCGCCAATGCCGCAGCCCAACCGTTGTGTAAATGAGCGGACTTTTCATTTGTTGGCCAAGGGCTTCGGCTTGATGGCTTGGCAAGTCCGAGACGATGTGCGGGATCATCATGTTATAGCAGGCCATGATGACGTTTTTTGCTGAGACGCGATGGGCCTGATTATTTTGAATGTACGAAATTGTGACAGCCTGACTGCTGCTTGGATTCCCCACGTGATGTACGTTCACAGCCGTGCTGTTCAACCGAATCCGGACCGGGTTGCTGGCACGGTCTAGCTGGCTGTAATCAAAACGGGCCGTGACCAGCGCCTCGGCAGTGTCGCCGGCCGCTACTTGCGGGATGAGCTTCTTAACCAGGGCTCGCGCCACACCGGCGTTGCCATCCGGGAAGTGATAGATGTAAGGGTTGTTTTCGTCATAAACCGGCACCGGGGCAAAGCCCAGTGCGCCGCACGCTTTAGCCTCCGCAATGGTGAGCAGTTCGGTGCCCGAATTCGACCAGTCCAAACCCGAGTTGCGCGCCATATGCAGCACCTCGGGGTCGTCAACCCCGAGCGTGCTTTGAAGGTAGTCGAAGTAACTGTGGGTTTGGCTATAGGTTTCACGTTCTGTTTCTGGAACAGGCAGTTTGTGCAAGCCGCCCTTGAGAACGCGCAAGAGTTGCTGCTTTCCAGTATCGCTCAAAGGGGTTTGCGCAACCGCTGCGGCATCCGATACCTGTGCCCCCGGCAGACCCTCTATGTAGTTGTAGTAATTGCAAAAGGGGTGTTTGACGAGGGTGTCCTGGCCATAGGTTTCCGCATTGAAGTAGGTTACGGCGCCCAAGTTGTGCCGCTTATAAAAATCTTGGTCGAAGGCGGTATCAAATCGCGCTAAGTCTACGCCGATGTCCTCAAACAAGGCTTTTATCACCGGACTGGCGTGAAGGGGCTCGACCAAGGTTTGGGAGCCGCCATAGCCAATCAGACGTTGGCCGTCGATGTCGTGTTCATTGCGCTTAGCGTGCCCGCCGAAGTCGTCGTGATTGTCCAGGATTAAGATTTTTTTGTCCGCGCCGTGTTGCTGCTGGTAAAAACGCGCGGCGGCGAGCCCGCTTAATCCGGCGCCGACAATAACCAGATCAAAGACCTCACGATGGTTTTGAACCGGGCCCCAGTCCGAGCGTTGTCCCCAGGCGCGGCTGTGCGCCGCATCATTCGAGCCTGGGTGACTGCCCCGCAGTCCCGTTAAGCTGGGCGGATAGTAGCTGGGGTCGAGTGCTGCCATGGCGCGTTGCCCGAAGGATGGGAGCAGGGTGCTGCCTAAAGCCATTAAAGAGCCGTTAACGAAATTGCGTCGGGTGATTTTCGGCATAGGGTCTGTTCTTGCTTCGGCTGTGGTTTGGTGACCTTATTAAACGCCGGTGCGCCGGGGATGGCAATCTCGTGGTTCTAAGCCGAATGGCCGGTTTAATCGCCCCTGATGATCGGCTCGCGCGCGGATCGCCGTGCCCTATCGGGCTAAGTCGACTCCAATAGACCGCGGCCGCGCCAGTAGGCAAAGGCCAGGCAAACGATCATCGCGCTTGCAACGGTTATCCAGACCGCGGCCGCACCGGCCGTTTGATAGAGATAGCCGCCACCGAGGCTTGCAACCGCGGCGACAATCAGGCCGACGGCGCCGAACAAGCCTTGCCCGGCAGCCAGAGCGGTCTCACCGCTGGCCTTGCCAACCGCGAGCTGTGTGGCAGGCATACTCACCGCATCCGCGATCGCGTGGATGACCAGGGGTAAGCAGATCCACCAAATGGAATCGATAAAGGCGTAACTGGTGATCATGATGACCGCCAGACCCAGCGATTTGGTTAAAAGCCTTAACAGATTGTGCTGACTGGCATAGCGACCCGCAACGGGTGCAACCAGAATCATGGGTAGGGTAAACAGGCTTAAGGTCACGCCAATATACAGTTGGCTGGCGCCCAGATCAGAGATGAACAAGGCCCACAGCGCATCAAATGCGCCAACGGCTAAATAGAATGCAACGCCCAAGGCGATGCAGCTTTGCATTGCCGGTCTTTTCAAGAGCGCGCGCATGGGCTTTTCTAAAGGCGCCTCGCTGCCGGGAATGGTGACGCGGAGCACAAAGGGGACAACCGCAAGTAAGACGGCGGTCAGGCAAAAAAATGGCAGCGTGATCCCACCGAGTTCGAAGAGTACCGACGAAAGGATCGGCCCAACAAGAAACCCAACCATCTCCCAGGCCGCGAGTCGGCCCAGCATTTCGCCGGCTTTAGCGGGGTTGATTACAAAGGCCAAGCGGCGCATGGCGGGCCGGACGGCGCCTGCGCCAAAGCCCAAGAGCACCCGCGCCAGAATCCACGCGGTCAGGGAATCGGCCACACACATCCAGCCGGCGCCGATAATGCTGACGGCCATGCCAATCTTCATGAGCCTTGCGCCGTGGCCGGTATCGGCCAGCCGAGATAACGTGATCTGGGCGAAAAAACCGGCTAAGAAAGCGGACGCGGTAATGGCGCCAACTTCGAATTCTGTAAAGCCAAAAATCGCGCGCAGCTGCGCAAGCAGCGTAAAGATCGCCGCATAACCGCCCATGAGAACGGTGCTAAGAATATAAAGTGCACGCAAAGTGAACGCCTTGGAAAACTCTTTTCATCAAACAGGTACATCTGTTTTCTGCGTGCATTCTAAGACAGTTAATGCTTCCAGGCTTGTACAGAATTACGCAGGGCGTCTTTTTTGTGAAAGGGCACAAAAATATCGGATATGATGCCTTCCTGACAGCGTTGTCATTTTTGCTGTTAGCGAAGTCTGATAGGAGCAACCACATCGATCGTCTGAACCAGCATCCGCCAACCATCCAAGGGATTGCGTCCATCATTGTGGTGGTCACCCTGGTTTGGATAATTTTTTTTGCAGCGATGGCATCTGCCAATGATGACATCGATATTTTAAGGGCGGGTCAGGTCACTGAGCTTTGGGGCGGGCAAGGTGCGCTCTCGTTTTTTGATGAATACAGTGATCCCGCTTACGGTGATTGTACTGACGAATTATCAGGCACAGAAACCTGTCCCAGTGTCGATTGGGATATTGTTCAGGATGCCGAGCGCGGCGAGGTCTTGGAAGTGCGCTATTTGGCTGATGCGGGTCACGCGGGTTTGGTGGTCGGGCCCGGTAATGCAGTGGATCTGCGTCAGTACGCGCAAGGCGACCTCACTTTCGACATCAACTTAATCGATCCCAGTGAAGTGCGTCAGTTCTATGTCAAAGTTGAAAGTGGCGATGCAAACTCGGGAGAGTTGCAGGTGCCTGGGCTGTTGATTCAAACGGGTTGGCAAACTGTGTCGATCCCGGTGAGCACCCTAACGGCCAGCGGCGCCCTGCAGTTGAGTGGTATCACAGCACCTGTTGTCTTTTTCCCTAGATTTCAGACGGGCGCAGGATTGCGCTACCGTATTGATGCGATTCGATTTACACCGGGAACAGGTGAGCCCGTGACGCCTGGGCCGGATAAATCGGTTGATTATGAACTGACGGCCTTTGGTGCCGGAACGGTTGCTGACCGGATTAATCCAGCGAGTTATCGTTGCGTTTTTGACTATGGCAATTGGATCTACAATGCGGGGGTTGTTGAACCCGGTATCGCAGGTTGTAACACGGCCACACAGACCCCAATCGGGACGCCCACACCGCGTATACCCCAATTGGTCGAGCCCGCGTCGTTAAAGCCGACTGCGACGCATCGTTGGTGGGGGTCGGTACCCTTTCTGGGGGAGATGCGGGTCGGTAACCCTTCAGATGCGGCCTACATTACGCCCGATCCGATCATCGCAAGAATTACGGAACGCGGCGTGCGCTTAATGGGCATTCCAGGCGGGCTCTCGCTCACCGGTGATGGGTTTCTGTATAGCTTGCCAGATCCGTTTGCGGAGGTTTTTGATGGGATTGCCATTGGTCATTCAGAGCATGCCGATTTAAACGCCTTTATGAAAGACGCCAGCGCCGGCTCTGTGACCGTACAGTGGCTGGCTGGCGCCGAACCCGTGATGGAAGCCGTCTTTACCCATGGCTCGCCGCATGTGACTTTCAAGGTGTTGAGTGGTCACCTAGTGTTGCGCAGCTTGCGAGGCGACGGTGGCGAGAAGGGGATCTTTCTGGATGTGCCGCAGCGACTTGGGATCTGGACGTCTGTCGCGGGGAATCGTAACGATTTTCTCGTAACCGGTGCGGGCGATACGTCGTTTGAAGACACTGCTGGTCGCGAGATCAGGATAAAGGATGACACGGGCCAGATCACGGTGACCTGGTTGCCCAATGATTCGGGTTCGGATGTACCCTCGGCGCTGGTTGAGGCCTTTTTAGCGAGTGCCGAGGTGGCAATCGCGAGCGTTGAGATTGATTACGCTGTGGATCGCAGCACGAATGACGTGACGATTAGTCATCGATATCTTGATGCGGCCGGTGCGCCCGCGAGCACAATGATGGGCCTGCATCCGCTGCACTGGAAGTTTTCGGAACCGCTTGAAACCATTGCGGTGGCGCGGAGCGCGCGCGGTTTGATTAAGTTTTCTGTTGGCACAGGGTTCAGCTACACGCTACCCGCGGTCGGGGTTTTACCTACTTTACCGGTACTGGCTGATTCGCTTGATCATGCGCGATTGGGTGAACTCATTAAGGCGTTTACGCAAAGGGGGCCTGCAAGTTGGAATGATCGCACCGATACCTACTGGAGCGGAAAGAACTACGGCAAGGTCGCTGAGCTGGCAGCTTTGGCGCGTACAGCAGGTTATGTTGCTGAAGCGGACGAACTCATCGCTTGGTTAAAGCTACAGCTTGAAGATTGGTTCTCCGCAGAGCGAGATGGGGCATTAGATAGCCAGCGCTATTTCGTCTATGACGCGCAATGGAGCACGTTACTCGGGATGGAAGAAGCATTTGCAGCGCATCAGCTGCTAAATGATCACCACTTTCACTATGGCTATTTTGTTCGAGCTGCTGCCGAGATTTGTCGGGTTGATCCGGATTGGTGTGGTTCCGAAAATTATGGTCCGATGATTGAACTGCTTATTCGAGATTATGCGGCGGGGCCGGATGATCCGTTGTTCCCACCTTTAAGAAATTTCGACCCGGCGAATGGTTTTTCATGGGCTTCCGGGGCGGTTAACTTTGTGCGCGGTAATAATAATGAATCTACCTCTGAGGCAGCGAACGCCTATGGCGCGATCGTCCTATATGGTTTGGCGACGGGCAATGAGGCCTTGATCGAGCGAGGTCTGTATCTGCAGGCGTCGACATCGGCTGCATTTTGGGAATACTGGAATAACATTGGCGGCTATCGTGCGCCTGGGTCGGCTGAGGACAATTTCCCGTTCGGTTATAACAAGCTAACGACGTCGATCATTTGGGGCGATGGGGCGGTGTTTTCGACTTGGTTTAGCCCCCTGGTTGCCCATATTCTTGGCATTCAGGGTCTGCCCTCCAATACATTGACGATGCACGTAGGCTTATATGCGGACTATATGCGGGACTATGTAACGCTTGGATTGTCAGAGTCGAGCAACGGTAAGCCTTCCGGGCTTGGGGCCGATGAATGGCGGGATCTATGGTGGAATCTTTGGGCACTGGTCGACGCCGAGGCGGCAATTGCCGATTATGAAACAGTCTCCACCTACACGCCTGAAGCCGGCGAAACCAAGGCGCATACCTATCACTGGCTGCATACCCTGCGCGCGCTAGGTCAGCTAAGGACGGGTACTGGGTCAATTACGGCAGACCATCCTGCTGCGATGGTGTTTGACCAGGAGGCCCTACGACAGTACGTGGTTTATAACTTTAAAGCGGCGCCTCTGACGGTTACTTTTAGTGACGGTCACTCGGTAACGGCGCCTGCCGGCTTCTCGGTGAGTGATAATCAGACGCAACGCTTAGATTCCGATGGGGATGGCGTCTATGACGATCTCGACGATTTCCCAGCCAATGCCAATGAATGGCTTGATACGGACGGTGATGGCATTGGGAACAATGCGGACCCCGATGATGATGACGACGGTTTTAGTGATGACGAAGAAGCCCTTGATGAAACAAACCCCTTGAGCCGTTTCTCATGCAAAACCGGGTGTTTTAGCTTTGACGTTGATGAAAGCTTAGCCGCCCAACCGTTGACGGATGGGTTACTTGTGATTCGCCATTTGTTTGGCTTTAGGGGCGAATCCTTAACCGCCGGCGCGGTTGCTGGTGGTGCGGCGCGAGATGCCTCCGATGCGATCGCGCTGTATTTATCAGACTCTAATACAGAGCTGGATATAGATGGCGATGGTGCGTCTAAGCCGCTCACTGACGGATTGCTGCTCATACGATACTTGTTTGGTTTTAGGGGCGAGGCTTTGATGTCAGGTGCGGTTGGCGCAGGTGCTGAACGCAATACTGCCGAGGCGATCGAGACCTATATCCTGGCCCGTCTGCCCGAGGAATAAGGAGCTCGCAGCAAAGCTGTGGTTCGATCAAACGCGGCGGCGTTGATCAGTGTCAAAGGCGTATTGACGCAGCTCTGCTGCGTTAGGTTTCGCTAACGCAGGAGCTTGTTGCGACAAGGTCTTGGATTCCGCTGGTCGCATGCTTTTGATGCGACGCCGGGTGTGGTCGGTCTAAAAGTTTTGGCCAGCACGCCTTTATAATCTGCGGTTGGTTGCTGTGAAGCGGGTTTAAGGTCCTGAATAAAACCGTATTATTGCAATCTGGATTTCCCATTTTTTGAAGATTTAATTTGACGAGCTGCCTTCAAGTAGGGACTATCTACAGGTGCAGTACAG
>ENA-OQVM01000932-OQVM01000932.1-marine-metagenome-genome-assembly--contig:-NODE-932-length-41724-cov-4.663793_pt1 | contig 41724 bp, 36 predicted proteins | sample MGYA00237776_ERZ505498 | MGnify/ENA primary metagenome ERZ505498 (study PRJEB26159, sample SAMN06265151) | marine metagenome | isolation source: Helgoland LTER site | place: Germany:Helgoland, sampling...
AGAAAGATGACCGAGGTAAAAAACCTTAACAACTGCCGTGGAATATTCATTGCGTCTTCACCTCAGGCACAGCGAGCTGCCGTGTAGGTTGGTCGGTTAATTCATAAGACTGATTTGGCAGAACAGCAGTATCATTTTTAAAGCGCATATCTGTTGTACGGCTAACAATGCCCTGAAAGTCTTTTCCCGAGTATTCATAAATACCCGAATCAAGACTAAGGAAAATATGCATAAACTTCTCGCCGATGGTCATAACCATAGAGCCATTAGCGGATAAAGAGCCCTCAGCTTCTCGTAACAAAGAGCCACCAGCGTCCCCTAATAAAGAGCCCTCAGCATCGCGTAGTAAAGAGCCCTCAGCATCGCGTAATAAAGAGCCCTCAGCGTCTTGCAATAAAGTGCCCTGTAACAAAGCATAACCCTTGACCGAAACAGCACTCCCCTCGCGCCTAACCTTCGTAACAACCACCTCTGCAACAGCAGAAGAATTATTAGTACCCAGCTGCAGTGCTAACCTGCTACCAACGGTCAATTGACGATAAAACTCCATATCACTAGGTGAAAGAACCTGCGCTATGCTTTTTTCTGAATGACTTTGTTCTAAATGACTTTGTTCTGAATAGTTTTGTTCTAAATGGTCTTGCTGAGTCGACTCGCTCTGCAAAAGATTGCCCTGACCAAAATCCACAGATGGCCTGCCAATAACAAAGGCCAATCCAACTGCAACCGAAAGTGCGATAAGGAGTTTTTTATTTGCCATGCTTTTTATCTGTCATGCTGTTCCTCTACTGCAAAGGAAGACGACTTAATATTATTATTTATTGTGCATTTTCAATCACAGTAACCTACCTCAAAGCTTGAGGTCAATTAAGTAAGAAAAAGAATAAACCCTCTTATACAGGGTTTCTATATAACGACTGAATCGCCAGTCAAGGTAAGTAAAGGATAAATAAAAGGCAAAAAAAAACGCAAAACCGAAGTTTTGCGTTTTTCTATTTGGAGCGGGAAACGAGGTTCGAACTCGCGACCCCAACCTTGGCAAGGTTGTGCTCTACCACTGAGCTATTCCCGCAGAAGCTTATCCATAAGCAACGTATAAAATGGCGTCCCGTAGGGGAGTCGAACCCCTGTTACCGCCGTGAAAGGGCGGTGTCCTAGGCCTCTAGACGAACGGGACGTGATTGGCTAGGAGGCGCGCATAATAAGTAGCTGACCGGATACTGTCAAGCCTAATAGGCGCTTATTTTCAGACTATTGCAGATTTATTAATTCTTCCTCCAGCACCGCCTCTAACTGAGCAAAAAAACTACGGATACGCTTGGCATTAGTACCCAAGTCTGATATGCCAACCCGCGACATAGAGCGCATATCTACAGCACTGCCTCCATCCTCGGTGGCGGTTATCCTAACCGCGATATCATCGACAAAACCAAATAGAGGTGTTTTGGTTATAGCTTCAAAGCGCAGACTATTTGAATCTTTTACAATAATTTCCCAACCCAATAAACTGCCGGTAAAAACTGACTGTTGGTAAACCCTTCTCGGCGCAAGCTGAGTGATAAAGGTTTTGATCTCCGGGTAGGCAACTTTTTGTATAGCGCTAACTTCAGCCCCAGGATAAATAAGCGAGTTAACGCGATATCCATCATCCTGAATATACTTAAATACCGGTGGGTTATTAGTATCAGTCGTAATATCGTGAATCATAGGCGCTTCAAAACCAGCCATACCCACAGCGTAGAAAGACATTGCTGGAAACATCGCACAGGCCAAAACCAATGGTATCAGCTCAGTCTGAATCGGTTGTTTTCTGCGAATAGATAAACCCAACATAAACAGACCGATCAACATAATCAGCACGCAAGCAATCAGCGCTATAACAAAGATCACAAGGGCAATTCGGTAGTGCAAAAAGCCAAAGCGATGTCCAAGCGTCGCAACTACACCAATAATAAATGCGCCCAACCCAAACCAATTGATTAATTTCATTAAAACTCCCCCTACCCTGATATGTTTAGCTACAATAAGCGGTCTATTTGCCACTCTTATAAAATGAACAGAACAATGACTGAATTACAAAAGTCTCAAAAACTTGCCAATGTCTGTTACGACATCCGCGGCCCTGTCCTCGATCATGCTAACTTGCTTGAGGAGGAAGGCCAACGAATTATTAAATTAAATATTGGCAATCCCGGTGCCTTTGGCCTAGATGCGCCCGATGAAATCATGCATGACGTAATCCACAATATTCGCAATGCTCAGGGTTACTGCCATTCGAAAGGCCTGTTTGCCGCGCGCAAGGCGGTTATGCAGCGCGCTCAGACTCAGGGTATTAAGACTGTTGTGGTAGACGATGTGATTATGGGCAATGGTGTCAGTGAGCTGATTGTCATGTCGATGCAGGCACTGCTAAACGATGGCGATGAAGTGCTGATCCCCTCCCCTGACTACCCACTGTGGACGGCTGCTGTGGCCATGGCCGGTGGCACACCCAAGCATTATCTCTGCGATGAAGCTGACGACTGGCAGCCGGATATTGCCGATATAGAAAGTAAAATTACGCCGCAGACCAAAGGTATCGTGGTTATTAACCCGAACAATCCAACCGGTGCGGTCTACAGTCAAAACAACCTTAAACAGATTGTTGCCCTTGCGGAAAAACACAGTCTGGTGATCTTTGCCGATGAGATTTACGACCGTATTCTCTACGACGAAGCCGAGCATATACCGCTGGCAACACTGGTCAAAGATGTACTCTGCCTGACTTTTAACGGCCTATCCAAGACCTATAGATTAGCGGGATTTCGCTCCGGCTGGGTAGTGATATCCGGCGCAAAGGAACGTGCTGGCAGTTATATTGAAGGCTTGGAAATGCTCGCGTCGATGCGACTCTGCGCCAATGTTCCGGCAATGTTAGCAGTGCAGACGGCACTCGGCGGTTATCAGAGCATTAATGATCTGACCTCAGTCGGTGGCCGTCTAATAGAACAGCGCGATCTGGCCTACGAGATGATCACGCAAATTCCCGGTATCAGCTGTGTTAAACCGAAATCAGCGATGTATCTGTATCCAAAACTGGACCCAGAGATATACCCCATAGATGACGATCAAAATCTGGTGCTTGATCTGCTTAAAGAAGAGCGCGTACTACTGGTTCAAGGCAGCGCCTTTAACAGTGTGGATAAACAGCACTTCCGGATTGTGTTTCTGCCAGATAAAGCTCAGTTAACCGAGGCGATTGAACGTCTTGCAGGCTTTTTGGAACGACGGCGCAAGGGTAATAGTTAAGCAAAAGATTATTATAATAAGAGGGCTTTAAATTTTGAGTAAAGAAAAACCCCAGACTAGTGGCAGCAAAGCTGACTCAAATAATCAGCCACAGCAGGAAAAGCCCCCTCTGGCCAATCTTAATGGCGCAGCGATTATCGATAAGGATGGTCGTGAAGTTCCAATTACCGAGTCGATGATTGTCCAAGCCTTTGACGAGATTGAGAGCTCAGATAAAGCCGAGTAATCGCGCCTGCTTAAGGGTTGTCTCTGTATCAGAAGAGCCGGTGACCTCAGCGCTAAAATGGCTAAACTCATGGCGTTGGGGATACTCTTTGCGCAAGCGATCAAAACTCTCCCCAGCAGCTTGAGCCGTTTGCACAACCAATGCCTCACGCATACGTCGATCATCATCCACAACATCGTAGGACGCCAGAATAAGCTCCGCTAAAGTCTGACCAGAGATTGCCACTGGAGAGGTCTGCTCACTAGCTGCTTCGATCTCCCCAACAGAGCCGCCAATATCTTCACGCCACTGATAAAAGTCTTCCGCGAGCATCTCAGTACCACGAATTTTGCCTTCGCGACTGTATCCGGCAATATGCGGTGTCGCCAATAAAACCCGCTCTAATAGCTGACCATTGATATTTGGCTCAGGCTCCCAGACATCCAGAGCTACGCGCAATGTTGAACCGTTTTCCAGTAAATTTAAAAGCGCGGTATTATCGACTACCGCCCCGCGACCGGCATTAATAAGCAGGCTATCTTCACTCAGGCGGGCCAGCATATCTGTATTAAATAAATGCTGAGTGGGAAATTCCCCGTCCGTTGTAAGCGGTGTATGCACAGAGATAATATCGGCACCGAGCAGCGACTCAAAGTCGGTCAAATCAGGATTATCTGCGGAATTCAGAAAAGGATCATAAACACGACAGTCAACACCAAGACTGCGAAGAGTGCGATAGAGTCTGCCACCGACATTGCCACAGCCAACAATACCCACAGTGCAGTTGAGCCAGTCCGGCTGCAGATTGCACAAGACCGAGAGCACATATTGCACCACTGCATTGGCATTACAGCCCGGCGCATGGGCAAAGCGTATGCCCTGCTCGGCTAGATAAGCTTGATCCACATGGTCTGTGCCGATGGTGGCAGAGCCGACAAAGGCAACCGAGGAACCCTCCAGCAGCGCTCGATCAACCCGGGTCACCGAGCGCACTAGTAATATATCCGCATCGGCAACATCCGCGGCACTGATCTGACGGCCGGCGATATAATCAATAGTGCCCAACTGGCCAAATAATTCTTCAACCATCAGCATATTTTGATCGGCTACAATTTTCAGAGTGGAATCCCCATAGTCTTTTTTTTATTAGCTTTTACGTATTGCTACCAAGCAGGTTCAGTCTGTCTAGCGCGCAACTGTTTTGCTCGATCGTTAAAACTATTGGCAAAACCCATCTCATCGCAAAATAACTCAAAGGCATCTCGATGAATACCCTGCCAACTAATCTGTGAGAGATTCGGCGCTTCTTCAATATCAGTGACGATGGTTGTCAATTGTCGCGATAACAACAACTGCTGTCGACCGTTATCCAGTTTATCCGCCAATTTACCGGCACCGCGAATTGGAAGATCCTGAAGCTGATCCAGATGCTCGAGAATAGTTTGAATATCCGCATAGTGCATCAGCAACTGTTTCGCGGTTTTAGCACCGACACCGGGAACACCGGCAATATTATCACTGCTATCCCCAGTCAGGGCGAGAAAGTCGGCCATCTGCTGGCAACCCAGCTCAAGGTCTTTTTCAACCTGCCGCTGAGTCTTTGGCGGCGCCTTGCCAAAATCCCAGTAAAGATCGCCGGATTCAATTATCTGAGTCAGGTCTTTATCTCTGGTCACTACCACTGGTTGAGCATTTTCCCGACGCGCATTTTGCGCCACAGCACCAATTAGATCGTCGGCCTCATAGGTATTTGAAGCCATCTCAGTGATCCCCAACACACGACAGAGTTGGCGGCAGGCATTTAACTGAAAGGCCAATGCCTCATCGGGCAGTTCACGGTTGGCTTTGTAATCGGCACATAAATCATGCCGGAAGCCGGTGCGCAGACTTTCGTCAAAGGCGCAGAAAAGATGATCGGGGTTTTTATTGCGCAGCAGGTCGAGTAAAAATCCGGTAAAGCCATAGACCGCATTGGTCGGATGCCCGGAGTCGAGGGCTTGCCAATTATCCGGCAGCGTAAAATAGCTGCGAAAAATATAAATTGATGAATCTATTAAATAAGCCTGCATAGTTTTTCTCCGCGCTCCTGCGTGTCTTTTCTCTCGTTAGTCCATTGGATAGTTATTAAACAAGTTTAGCCTGCTGGTACTGCTCTGAACACCGCCAATCAGTTTTATCAAACTGCTTGGCCAGTGCATTGAGAAGCTGCTCTGCACGCGGTGGCATAGCGGTTTCTCCGCACCAGTTATTCGCCTGATCAATCACCGCCTGAACAAATTCTTCACTGGCGCCGAGATCAGAGGCAAGGTTATCCGCGCTTATTCTAAACCTCTGCCCGCAGGCCACTGAAAACATCCACTCCAATGACTGGGGCTGCGTCTCGGCACGCTCAAATACAGCCTGCTGCTGTTGACTGCGACCATCAGGGTTATACCAATAGCCAAAATCTAGCTTAAGGCGCCGCTCGGCTCCGGCGATACACCAGTGAGCGGACTCATGGAGTGCACTGGAAAAGTAATCTTGACGAAAATAGAGTCGATGGTAGTCGCAGATATTCGCACTATCAATACTACCGCCAGAGTCATAAGAGTGCCCTGCGGGTATATACACAGGCTCGGTAGCACCACCCAGTAATCTGGTATTAAACTCCTTTGCAAAGAGCTTATCGAAAACGGCGATCACTGCCTTTAAACGCTGTTTTTCCAAGGTTACCAAACTCATAGCCAACAAATTCCAAAGCACTAGTTCAATTCATAAAACAGCTATATTGTTAACTGTCCTGAAAGCAGGATTATATAGACGTTTTAGTTATACAGCACAAAGTGTTGTGCTTTTTAATATTCTGGGGTACCTTATGTAGTGTATCAACTGATTGTTTTAGAAGTGTAATCTAGTGCGATAAGAGTTTCCCAAGCAGCAAACCATGCACTATAACTATTACATAAGGGTTTCCTTCCAACCCAGATTCACCCCAGATAAGGAGATGTAACCTATGTCCACATCGATGTCTAACTCAATAAATTCTCACGACAACGTAATCGATATTTTTACTCGCAAGCCACTCTCCGAAAACCTCAGCAATAAACTTATTCGTATCGCCCCTGAACTGGATGGTCTCGAGATGCTCTACTGCAACTCTGAGAATCAGGACAAATTATTTTCAATCAAAGTTCTCGCCTGGGGACTACGCTCTAGTGGTGAAGTTGTTGGACTAGTGCCATGGCTCGACAAACTGGTTGCCTGCGACGAGATAAACGACCCCTTAAATGGCCAGTGGCAGGGTTATTACGACGAGGGTGTCGATGAGCTTTTTTACAATGCACCGCTGCACAAAATAGTCGAACTGGAAACCGCTGCCGATTACTACGAGTACCAGTGCGAATCGGAGTTGGAAATTGTTCAGGAAATCCCCGATACCATTGGCACTCACGCAGTGCTCTCTGCAGATAAGTTTAAGAGCATTACCCTCAAGGAAGTGGTCAGCTGGAGGTTATTACAAGACGGCACTGTCTCCGCGATGCTGATTGACGACAGCAAGATTTACAACACGCCGGTACTGCCTGGTGATAGCTGTCTCTTTGAAGCTGATAATTGCCAGGACTTCCGCTATTTTTTCCAGCACCATATAGCCAATAAACTTAAGTCTAAGGATCCAGAGGCACTGGCGGCGATTTCCCTATTAGTCGAGAACTAGGCCCACTTATTCTTAAATTAGCAGACGAAAAAAAACCGCGTACCGAGACGCGGTTTTTTTTTGCTCTGTTACTTTAAATAACAAAGATTCTCTCAGCTAATCAGGTTGACCATAGGACATCAGTCGCTCAAAACGCTTTTCCAATAACTGATCTACAGGCACAGCAGATAATTCTTCAAGCTGGCTGCTGAGGCTATCCTTCAATGTGGTACACATGGTTTCAATATCGCGGTGCGCGCCACCCATTGGCTCAGGAATGGTTTGATCGACAATACCCAGCTGCTCGAGATTGCCAGAGGTAACACCCATAGCTTCAGCGGCCAGCGGTGCTTTTTCACTGGTCTTCCAGATAATGTTGGCACAACCTTCAGGAGAGATAACAAAATAAGTGCTGTACTGAAGCATATTAAGTCTGTCACCGACACCAATTGCCAGTGCGCCACCAGAACTACCCTCACCGATTACAGTGCAGATAATTGGGGTTTTAAGCCGTGACATAACCGCCAGATTGCGGGCGATAGCTTCAGAGATATTACGCTCTTCAGAGTCGATACCCGGATAGGCGCCCGGGGTGTCAATAAGGGTGATCACCGGCAGTTTAAAGCGCTCGGCAGTCTCCATCAGACGCAGAGCCTTGCGGTAGCCCTCCGGCTTGGGCATACCAAAATTACGCATCACTTTGTCGTTGACACCACGACCCTTCTCTTCACCGATAACCATCACCGGCTTGCCGTTTAAACGAGCCACACCACCGACAATCGCGTTGTCATCACCAAAGTGACGATCACCGTGCATCTCTTCAAAATCGGTAAAGATTCGTTGGATATAGTCTAGGGCATAGGGACGTTGGGGATGGCGAGCAACCTGAACGATCTGCCAAGGGGTTAACTTGGCATAAATGCCCTCGGTTAACTTCTGTGACTTATCGCGTAATTTGCTCACTTCATCGGCAATATTCAGTTCGTTGTCATTGCCGACTAACTGTAATTCTTCAATCTTTGCTTCAAGCTCAGCTATCGGCTGTTCAAAAGAGAGATAGTTCAAATTCATGGGTATGGAATTCTCGTGTTTTGACAAAATTGGGGCTGCGCGCATTCTACCACTTATAAAAATCTACGCTAGTTATCTGTTGTGCCAATCTAACTTAAACAGTCTTTAATCATTCGCTTAATCTCTGCCTTAATCATAGTTCAGAGTGACACTGTTTTTACCAAATTCTTCGCGCAAACGGCTTATCAACTCATCGCGGGGCTGAACACGCCACTGACTGCCAAGCCTCAAATTACCTCTAGCTCTGGGCAACGAATAATCAATCTTAAGGCGACAGTTACCCTCCAGGTAGGGATTAATACTACTCTGCAGACGATCAACCCAACCGTCATTATCCGGGTCGCCGGTTACCACCAACTCAAGATTACTGATCTTGCTACAGCGCGCGTCATAGATTGACTGTATAGATTCGGCGAGCATTTTCAGGCCACCGGTAAAGCTGTCCTCTGAAACTCCGCCCTGAACCACTAACAGCGCGTCCTTGACCAGAATCTCGCGATAGGCATTGTACTTCTCGGCAAATACAGAGACTTCCAGACGACCACTCTTATCGTCGAGGGTCAGGAAGGCAAAGTTCTCACCGCGCTTATTCTTCATAATGCGCATCCCGACCACCATTCCAGAGACGGTAATGCTGCCTTTACCCGGACGCAGCGCCGATATACGGTTCGGGTGCATCTGCGATAACTCCTGCTGGTACTCATCGATCGGGTGACCGGTCAGATAGAGTCCTAAGGTATCGCGCTCGCCATTAAGGCGCTCTTTCGGCGACAGGGTTCGCGCCGCGTTATAGCTGTTGTAATTGATATCCGAGGCGCTCTCAACAATCGACTCACCAAATAGATCGCCCATACCACTGCTAGTATTGCGCGCGTGCTGCTCGGCGAGTTTGACCGCTTCTTCCATCGCCGCCAGCATCACTGCACGGCGGTAGCCGATCTCACCCTCTGGGCCAATCTCGTCAAACGCGCCACTGCGAATCAGCGCTTCCAGAGCGCGCTTGTTGACCTTGCGGCCATCAACCCGGGCACAGAAATCGAAAATATCCTTAAAGCGGCCACCCTCATTGCGCGCGGCGAGTATATTTTCAACCGGGCCTTCACCCAGGCCCTTAATCGCACCCAGGCCATAGATAACATTGTTTTGCTCGTCGACGCTAAACTGAAACTGGCCACCGTTGACATCCGGCGGCAATAGCTCGAGACCCATGGCCCTGCATTCATCGATAAAGGTCACAACTTTGTCGGTCTTATCCATATCCGAGGAAATGGTTGCAGCCATAAACTGCGCCGGATAATGGCACTTTAACCAGCCAGTTTGATAGGCGACCAGCGCATAGGCGGCGGAGTGGGATTTATTAAAACCATAGCCGGCAAACTTTTCCATCAGATCGAAAATATTTGAGGCGAGGTCTTTTTCAAAGCCCTTTTCGATCGCGCCCTGCAAAAACAGATCGCGCTGTTTGGCCATCTCATCAAGATTTTTCTTACCCATGGCGCGACGCAACAGGTCAGCACCACCCAACGTATAACCGCCCATCTCCTGAGCGATCTGCATTACCTGCTCCTGATAGAGAATAATCCCGTAGGTGGGTTCAAGGGCGGGCTTTAGGCATTCATGCTGGTACTGGGAATGGGGGTAGCTGACCTCAGCATTGCCCTTTTTACGATTGATAAAGTCATCGACCATCCCCGACTGCAGTGGTCCTGGTCGAAACAGGGCTACCAGTGCAATAATATCTTCAAAGCGGTCGGGCCCAAGTTTGCGGATCAGCTCTTTCATACCCCGCGACTCAAGCTGGAAGACAGCGGTGGTTTCGCCGCGCTGCATCAGTTCATAGGTGGGCTTATCATCGAGAGGAATCTTATCAATTTCCAGAAGCTCTTCACCGGCGGCACTGCGATCGGCATTAATCATCCGCACCGCCCAGTCGATAATCGTCAGGGTGCGCAGTCCAAGGAAATCGAATTTAACCAGACCGGCATCTTCGACATCATTCTTATCAAACTGGGTGACAACCCCTGCTCCGGTATCATCACAGTAGATCGGTGAAAAATCGGTGATCTCGGTGGGAGCAATAACCACACCACCAGCGTGCTTACCGCAGTTACGCGACACCCCTTCAAGTTGCAGTGCCATGGACCAGATTTCAGCGGCCTCATCATCCTGCTCGAGAAACTCTTTAAGGTTATCTTCCTGCTCTACGGCTTTCTCAAGGGTCATACCCACTTCAAAGGGAATTAACTTCGAGAGCTTGTCGGCAAGACCATAGGATTTGCCCTGCACCCGCGCCACATCGCGAACCACCGCCTTGGCGGCCATAGTACCGAAGGTCACAATCTGCGAGACCGCATCGCGGCCATACTGTTCGGCCACATAGGCAATCACCTTATCGCGACCTTCCATACAGAAGTCGATATCGAAATCCGGCATCGAAACTCGCTCCGGATTAAGAAAGCGCTCAAACAGTAGATCGTATTCCAGCGGGTCGAGATCGGTAATTTTTAACGCGTAGGCTACTAGCGAGCCGGCACCGGAACCACGCCCTGGGCCCACCGGAATAAGGTTATCTTTTGCCCAGCCAATAAAGTCCATCACAATCAGGAAGTAGCCGGGAAAACCCATCTGAATAATAATCTTGAGCTCAAATTTAAGCCGCTCGGCGTAGCGCTGTTGAACTTCGGGAAAATCTTCGGCGCTGGTGTCATAGAGTACTTCCAGACGCTCCTGCAAACCCTTTTCCGATTCGAGGGTAAAGAACTCATCCATGGTCATGCCATCGGGAATCGGATAGTCCGGCAGAAAGTACTCACCCAGCCGTATATCCAGCGTACAGCGTCTGGCAATCTCGACAGTGTTTTCTAAAGCCTCGGGGATATCGGCAAATAGCTCGCACATCTCTTCCGGACTGCGCAGATACTGCTGCTCGGAAAAACGACGCTCACGGCGTGGATCGTCCAGCGCCCGACCCTCATGAATACAGACCCGCGCCTCATGGGCTTCAAACTCATCGTCGTAAATAAAGCGCACATCATTGGTCGCCACGACCGGACAGTTTTTCTGCGCCGCCAGCTCGACAGCGGCATGCAGGTAATCTTCCTCTTCGGGACGACCGGTGCGCTGTAGCTCAAGGTAAAACCGATCGCCAAAAAGGACGATAAATTCATCCAGTGCCACCGCCGCATCGGCGAGACGACCGGATACTAGCGCAACACCAATCTCACCGGCGCGGCCCCCAGACAGAGCAATTAATCCAGCACTAAATTCAGCCAACCAGGATTTCTTGATCGTCGGAATACCCTGACGCTGCCCCTGCTGATAGGCTTTGGATATCAGCTTGGTCAGGTTTGCATAGCCAACCTGATCCTTGACCAGTAACACCAACTGAGTGGGGCTGCCTTCGCCGCTCTCATCGAGAACCAGCATATCCGCACCAATAATTGGCTTAACCCCGGCCGCCTGAGTCGCCTTGTAAAACTTTACCGCGGCAAAGAAATTGTTAAAGTCAGTCAGAGCCACCGCCGGCATACCCAGCTCGGCAACTTTTTTCGCCAATGGCTTGATTCGCACCAAGCCGTCGACCAGTGAGAATTCGGAGTGGAGCCTAAGGTGGACAAATGCGGGGGCACTGCACATAGAACTGGGCATAGCACTTGATAAAGCACTCGAAGGAGCAGTAACGGGAGAATCTAAATGAGTGCTGATTGGAATTACCCTTTTTATAAAATACTTTATTTAATTATTTACTTAATAGATGTTTAGCGTCGACACCGTAGTGAACAAAGCTATCCGCCATCAAATCAAAAACTGTGCCCTCGTAGTCTGCAACCGAAGCATCAGAAACACCCAGTGGTTCGACTCTATCGCCCCACTGAATAATACCGGCACCGCAGGTGAGGCCGGCACCAAAGGTCGCCGTCAGAATCTTCATGCCGGGCACAATCCGCCCTTCTTCCAAGGCATCACAGAGTGCCAGAGGAATCGACGCCGCTGAGGTATTGGCATATTTATGGATGGCGACAACCACTTTTTCCATGGGGAAATTGAGCCGTTTAGCCAAGGTTTGAATAATCCGAATATTTGCCTGATGGGGAATAAACAGGTCTATATCGTCAGCGCTTAAATTTTGCTTTTCAAGCACATCAGTAATCGCATCCGACATTCCCTTGACCGCGCTTTTAAATATCTCCTGACCTTCAAAATCCAGCGAGATAAAAAGGTTATCGGTTAGGTGAGTCGGCGTCATACCCCAATCCGGAAGCCGCAGACATTCGCGACTGTCGGGAATACAGCTGATTTTTGAGGCGAGCAGGCCACTCTCTTGCTCAGAGGCTTCAATCACTACCGCACCAGCACCGTCGCCAAACAGAAAGCAGGACTCGCGCTTCTGCCAGTCCATCGCCAGCGAGATACGCTCAGAGCCTATCACCAGCGCTCTATTGATAGAACCGGCTCTAACCATATCCGTCGCTGCATTCAGTGCATAGAACCAGCTAGTACAGGCAGAATTGATATCGAAGGCAGCGGCTTTGCTGGCACCCAGCTTATTCATAATATAACTGGCGGTATTTGGACAGATCTCTTCGGGAGTTGTCGAACCGAGCACAATCAGATCTATATCATCGGCATCCAAACCTGCTGCGGCCAGTGCTTTTTCTGCCGCTAGCCAAGCCATATCACCAGTGGATATATGGCTGTAGTGGCGCTGACGAATACCAGAGCGGGAAAAAATCCACTCATCGCTGGTATCGACAATCTTAGCCATATCATCATTGGTCATTAGCAGCGGCGGCGCATATTTACCCCAACCTGTGATCTGTGCATATCTCAATATAATACCCTCGATTACCGCGCTATTTTTTATTCTTCGCCAAGGGCTTTACTATCTCACAATTAGCTTTAGATTTTAATCAAAAAGACCAGTCTGAGTGAGTTCGAGCTGCTCGCGAACCGGCGCAAAAGTTCTGCGATGAATCGGTGTGGCCCCTTTGCGCACCAGCGCTTCCAAATGCTGGGCTGTGCCATAACCTTTATTTTTCGCGAAACCGTAACCCGGGTAGGTTTGCTCAAAGGCTTTCATCTCGGCATCGCGGACAACCTTGGCAATAATCGATGCCGCGCTGATCACTTCGACCCGTCCGTCACCTTTCACAACAGCTTCCCCGCGATACTCCCACTGGGGTAAGCGATTGCCATCGACCGCAACAAAATCAGGCTGCTGAGAAAGCCCCATCACCGCGCGGCGCATCGCCATCAATGTCGCCTGCAATATATTAAAGCGATCGATTTCAGCCACGCTGGAACGTGCCACATACCAACAAGTGGCACGGCCAATAATATCTTTGTAGAGATTTTCCCGTTGTCGGGCAGATAGCGCTTTCGAGTCGGCCAGCCCTTCAATACCATGATCGGCGGGCAGTATTACCGCTGCAGTCACTACATCGCCGGCCAGCGGGCCACGCCCTACTTCGTCGACACCGGCGAGAAACTTAACGCCTGAGGGAGGATGCCATGCTTTCATAATGCTTTCACAATAGTTTCATGCTTGATCTGTAACCAAATTGGCAATAGCCGCCGCGGCACTGTCACCAGAATTTAAATTGATCTGCTCATGCAGCTGATCAAAGCGGAGTTCTAGCTGCTCACGAGTATTGCCATCCAGCGCTTTAAGCACTGCATCGGTCAAATTTTCCACAGTCGCCTGCTCCTGAATTAACTCCGGCACCAACATCTCATTGGCGAGAAGATTGGGAATAGAAATATAGGGGGTTTTTATAAACGGGCTAACCAACTTGTAGGTTAGGTTGCCCATTCGGTAGCTAACCACCATAGGCTTCTTTAACAGCATAGCTTCGAGCGCGGTGGTGCCAGAGGTCAGTAATACCGCATCGGCAGCTTCCATGGCCAGCAGCGACTGCTGTTCGATCAATTTAACCTGTAACTCAGGACGAGTAGCTAGCATCTCTTCGAGCTGTTTATGGCGATCACTATTAGCCGCAGGAATCACAAACTGTAACTGTGGATGGCTAAGCAACAACTGTGCGGCAACATCGAGAAACAGCTCAGCCATTTGCTGTACTTCCCCTGAACGGCTGCCGGGCATCAGGGTCAATAGTGGTCGATCTTGATCAATACCCAGACGTTGGCGGGCCTCAGCTATATTAGGCTGTCGGGCTATCTGCCCCGCCAATGGATGTCCAACAAAGGCAACCGGCACAGCGTGCTCAAGATAAAAAGCTTCTTCAAAGGGCAACAGGCAGAGCATTAGATCAACACTGCGTTTGATATTTTTTATGCGTCCCTGACGCCAGGCCCAGACTGAGGGGCTAACATAGTGAACGGTCTTTATGCCGGCACTGTGCAAGGCTTTTTCAATACCCAGATTAAAGTCTGGGGAATCTATACCGATAAAGGCACTGGGCGGAGTGTTTTTGTAACGCTGGACAATCTCACGGCGCATTCTGAGTAATTCAGGCAGCCGCTTAAGGGGTTCGATCAGGCCCATCACCGAGAGCCGATCCATCTGATAATGGGAGACAAAACCCTCGGCAATCATTTTAGGACCGCCGACACCCTCGAATTGGGCATTGGGATAAACACGTCTTAGGGCGCGAATTAAATCTGCACCCAGAGTATCCCCCGAGGCTTCGCCCGCCACTATGGCAAAAACAGAGCCACTAGCATCCGCTTTCGCCGACACATTATTATCACTCTGGACGCTCATGATTTAACGGATAATGCCGCGAGTTGAATTCTCAAGGGAGGTTAAGAACATCTTAATTGCCGGATCATCGCCGAGCTTGGCAATCGCTTTAATCGACTCATCCAACTGCAGTCCGCGACGATAGAGCAATTTGTAGGCCTGATTGGCAAGGGCAATCTGATCGGCGGTAAAACCTCGGCGCTTTAGGCCTTCGCGATTAATCGTGCGCGGTTCTGCAGGGCTGCCAAAGGCAGTCACAAAGGCAGGGATATCATGGTAGACAAAGGCTGCAGGCCCAACAAAACAGTGCGCGCCTATATGTACAAACTGGTGAACCAGCGCGTAACCGGAGAGAATCGCCCAGTCACCAACATAGACATGACCAGAGATACTGGCGTTATTAACCAGAATAGCATGATCGCCAATAACGCAGTCATGGCCAACATGGGCATAGGCCATAAGTAGATTATTATTACCAATAATCGTCTCGCCCTTATCCTGAATGGTGCCGCGATGGATAGTGACACCTTCGCGAATCACATTGTTATTGCCAATAATTAATTTGGTCGGCTCATCTTTGTATTTAAGATCCGGCGTGCCGTCACCAATCGTGGAGAATTGGAAAATATGATTACCAGAGCCAATGGTAGTCGGCCCTTTGACCACCACATGGGAGGCGATATTGCAGCCTTCACCAATCTCAACATCCGCGCCAATCGTTGTCCACGGGCCAATCGTCACGTTGTCTGCGATCTTGGCGGAGGGATCAATTATGGCACTCGGATGAATCACTAAACTTTATCTCTATCTTGATAGGCACAGAGCAGAGTCGCCTCACAGACGAGCTTACCATTGACTGTAGCGCGGGTCTGAAAGCGCCAGATATGACGCTTCACCGCAACCACTTCTGACTCTAGCATCAGCTGGTCACCGGGCACTACCGGCGCTTTAAAGCGAACCTTATCGAGACCGGCAAACAGATACAGCTTGCCATCATCGGCGGTGGTATCGGTGGTGACAAAACCGAGAATTCCAGAAGCCTGAGCCAACGCCTCAACAATCATAACGCCGGGAAAAATTGGCGCACCGGGGAAATGACCATTAAACACTTCTTCATTACCGGTAATATTTTTATAGGCGACAATTTTTTCGCCCTTAACTAACTCAACCACTCTATCGACTAAAAGAAACGGATACCTGTGCGGTAACACATCCATAATTTCAGTAATATTCATTGCGCATTCCATTTGAATTAATAATTAATCTTGTTAGACACTTGTTACACAGAACTCAGCTAACACCGCCAGCAGCGGCTTTTAGAGGTTCTTTACTATTGTTTTTTTTCTAATGCTTTTAGTCTGCGGGCCATACTGTCCAGCTGCGAGATTCTAACAGCATTTTTACGCCATTCCCGAGTTTCCATCAATGGCATAACTGCTGAAAAAGCACCGGGCTTGTCAATTGACTTAGTCACCAGTGAACGCGCCATGATATGCACATTATCACAGATATTGACATGACCGACCACACAGGCGTCTCCGGCAAAAATACAGTTACGACCAATGGTTGCGCTACCAGCAACAGCAGAATAAGCTGCCATAGCAGTGTTATCGCCAATAACCACATTGTGGGCAATCTGCACATGATTATCGATAATCACGCCATTGCCTATACGCGTATCACCCAGCGCACCGCGATCAATGGTTGAACAGGCACCGATTTCAACATTGTCACCGATCACCACGCCGCCAATCTGATAAATTTTCTGCCAGCTGCCGGTTCCGGTTGGCGCAAAGCCAAAACCATCGGCACCAATCACAGCACCACTGTGCAGAGTTGCCCTACAGCCAATACTGACATCATGATAGATTGACACATTGGCGCAAATTCGCGCACCCTCACCAAGCTGACTGCGAGCTCCAATAGTGCTGCCAGCACCCAGATAGCAGTCGGCACCGATAATCGCATCGGCTTCGATAACCACATTCGGACCAATGGCAACATTGGCACCGATTTGTGCAGTCTTATCAACAACCGCCGAGGGATGAATTCCAGGGACTAATGTAGGAGCAGGATCAAACCATTGAGAAATTTGTGCATAACCCAGATAGGGATTATCCAATAACAGCAGTGCTCCGCTATAACTACCTGCGGTAGATTGGCTCTCATCTATATGCTTAGCAGAGAGAATAACTGCCTCGGCACTACTGTCAGCCAATTGGCTTACGTACTTCTCATTTGCCAAAAATGCCAGCTCACCAGAGCCAGCATTTAACAGCGTGTTTAAACCACTTATTCGCGTTTGTGAATCGCCACGTAGCTCTGCATTGAGAAACTCAGCGATTTCGCCCAACGAAAAGCTTTTATTACTCATGGGGTTTTACTTTGTCATCTTGTTTAGACGATCAGCAACCTTGGCGGTGAGATTGCTCTCTTGGCCAGCGATCAAAACAGCATCAGCGCGAAGAAGAATAGTTACGCCCTCCTCCTTAACTACTGCGGTTAGAGCTTCCTGAGCCTTGGGACCCAATTCCTGCATAATCTGCTGCTCTAACTGCTTCTGCTCGGCCTGAATTTTTTGACGGGCTAATTCGGCATCCGCTTTAACATATTCCATTTTTTTCTGGTGACTTTGCGCTTGCTCCTGAGACCAGGTCAGGCGCTTAGTTTCAGCTTCTTTACCCAGCGACTGATAATCAGCCACAGAGCTTTCAAATTTGGCTTTAAGGGCAACAAAATCCGCATTGGTCTGAGCCTGTTTTATGCGTTCCTGAGCGGCATTGGAGCCAAAGATCGCCTGAGCAACATCAACAACAGCAATTTTAGACTCAGCTACAGAAGCCACAGAAAAACTCGCGGCCATAGTGGCGACTAAAACCAAACAAAGTACTTTCAAATTACGCAAAATATATCTCCCAACTATTTATAATTAATAATTAAAATTGATTACCCAGCGAGAACTGGAACACTTCAGTCTCATCGAATTCATTTGAGTTTAATGGCTTGGAAAAACTAAAGGTAATTGGACCAAAACCACTTAACCAGGTTGCACCTAAACCAACTGAATATCGCAACTCACCAACATCTGGCTTGAAGCAATTAGTCTGTGACTCACCACATTTGGTGTTAAATATATTACCAGCATCGAAAAAGAATGTGGATTGCACTGAGCGCTGGTCTTTAATAAAGGGTAGCGGGAAGATCACTTCCGCACCAAACTCGATCTGTACATTGCCACCAATTGGATCTGGATCATCGAAAAAAGCTGTAGTACAGGGAGGATCCATCAGATTACAGGGAGTATCCTGAGGGCCGAGCGTGTTGCGCTTAAAGCCACGCACCGAACCAAAACCACCGCCGTAAAAGTTCTTAAAGAACGGCATCTGAGTAGTATTGCCATAGGACTCACCATAGCCGAGGTCAGTTCTTAATTTAAGTGTCAGACTGCGGTACAGAGGACGTAGATGCTGAGCAGAATAAGTCGTTTTGAAATATTCCAGCCCGGAACCGGGTAGCGTAATATCAAGACCTAAACGCTGAGAAGTACCTCTGGTAGCAAACACACCGCGGTTAAGCGTCGACTTAACCCAGTTGATATTGGCATTAAAGACATCAAACTGCGAACCATTACCCGAGACAAAATCGGAGATTTCTTTAGAGGCAAAGGAACCGGTCTCAAGATCTAAATTCTCATAACCCAGACCAAAGCCGATACGCTGTATTTCAGAGACTGGATAGCTCCAGTTAACCGATGCACCGTAGGTGTTGGTTGAGAAGCTGGCAACATTGATCTCATCGTAGTCAGTTTCACGGGCAAACAGATTGTAGCCGACACTTACCCCATCAACGGTAAAATAGGGTTCGGAATAACTAAAATTGAGAGAGCTCTGGTAGGTGCTTCGGTTAATACCAACACCTACTTTCTTACCCGTACCGAGGAAATTATTTTCACTGAGGTTGGCGCCGATAATCAGGCCCGTGCCCTGGGCGAAACCTACACTGGCGCCAATCGAACCGGAAGGCTGCTCTTCAACTGAGAAGACCACATCAATCTGGTCATTGGTACCGGCAACCGGGATATTTTCAACATTAACTTCCTTAAAGAAGCCAAGACGCTCAAGACGTACCTTGGACATTTCAATCAATGCGTTATTGGCTGATGCCGATTCCATCTGACGCATTTCACGGCGCAGAACGCCGTCGGCAGTCTTGGTATTGCCGCGAAATTCAACACGTCGCACATAGGCACGCATACCGGGCTTAATCAGATAGGTGACCTTGGCGGTGTTATCTTCTTCATTGACTTCGGGAAAGCCCTGAACTTCGGCAAAGGTATAGCCTTCATTGCCGAGACGGCGGGTTATATATTCATTCGAGGTGGTCATCAATGTCTGCGAGAAGGTCATACCCTCTTTAAGGATAATCATCGCGCGAATATGCTCTTCTGGAACAACCATCTCACCGGCCAATTCAACTTCATTGACCTTGAAGACATCGCCCTCAGTAATATTGATGGTGATATAGACAGACTCTTTTTCCGGACTGATCGATACCTGAGTCGATTCCACAGCAAACTGTAGGTAGCCGCGATCCAGATACCAAGACTCCAGAGTCTCTAAATCACCAGAGAGTTTTTCACGGGCGTATTTATCATTGCTGCTAATCCACGACCAAAAACCCGTGGTTTTTTGTTCAAAGGACTCAAATAGTTCCTCTTCACTGAAATGCTTATTACCGACTATATTGATATGTCTGATCTTGGCGACATCGCCCTCATCAATATTGATATTCACCGCAACGCGATTGCGCGGCAACTGTTTGACCTCAGTCTCTACCAATGCGCCATAACGCCCCTGAGAGACATACTGTCGCTGTAACTCCTGAGTCATACCCTCAAGAATCACCTGGCGAAAAATCTGACCCTCAGCCAGACCATTGTCGCGCAGTGCACTGAGCAGCTGATCAGTTTCGATCGCCTTATTGCCGTCGAGATTAATTTCAGTCACCGCCGGACGCTCTGCCAGAGCGATTACCAACACCCCGTTCTCACGGGCCATAACAACATCGGAAAAATAGCCGGTGCGAAACAGTGAGCGGGTTGCCTCTTGAATAGCCGGCTGATCGATCAGATCGCCGACACTAATCGGCAGTGCCGCAAACACAGTACCCGCCGAAACCCTCTGCAGGCCTTCAATACGAATATCATCAACTTGGAAAACCGCCGCGTAAACTGATGCGGAAAAGGAAAAAAGGGCAATAAGAATGCCGCTCAAAAATTGCTTCATGTAATTATTAAAATCCAATTTTTAGTTATCTTTAAGCGACGTTAAAAAGATCGCATAACATCATTATATGTAGCAAATACCATTAACCCCATCAGCATAAAGAAGCCAACTTTATACCCCACCAGTTGCACGCTATCGGAAACTGGAGAACCTTTAACTATCTCAATCAGATAGTAAACCAGATGGCCACCATCCAACACAGGAATTGGCAATAGGTTCATTACGCCAAGCATTATACTGAGAATAGCGATAAAGCGAATAAAATTGTCGAATCCAGATTTCGCCGTGTCACCGGCAACCTTGGCAATAGTGATTGGGCCGCTGAGATTCTTTGGCGAAAGCTCGCCCACCAACAACTTACCTATAGATTCCAAGACAAAGAAACTGGTATCTACGGTCTCGCTTGCAGCGCGAAATAGCGCACTCAGCGGGTTGTGATCAATATTGCGCAGCAACGCCTCCGGGTAGCGACCCACCGAAGAGAGCTGAACACCCAACTGCCCTACCTGCTCTCCATCTCGTTCAACCAAGCGCGGAGTCACCGCAATAGTGAGCTGCTGACCTTCTTCGCGCTCAACAAGCAGCTCAACACTGCTGCCGGGACTGGCAGCAATGGTGTTAATAAAAGTTTCGATACTGGTGATATTGATATTATTGATCGCCAACAGACGATCCTCTGCACGCAATCCGGCAGCATAACCTGCGCCATCTTCGGAGACCGCCACCAAGCTGAGGGACTCGAGTTCAAAGGGCGGCTGAATGCCCAGCTCACGAAGTGGCGATGGTTCTTCAGCATCGCGCAGCCATTTATCGACCGGTACCAGCAGCTGGTATTGAATAGTGGAATCTGGGTAGGTCACGGTAAAGGGAATCTCACCGCTGGTGCCTATAAAGCCAAATAGCTGTCGCGTCGCGGCACTCCAGGTAGCCGTTGCAACACCGTCGACGGCAATAATCTCAGTGCCTGACTCAAATCCGGACTGAGCGGCCAGAGAGTCAGCTTTAACATCCCCAGCCACGGGCGCTAGACCGCGCTCGCCAGCTAAGAATACAATCCAAAAGGCGACTAGAGCGAGCAAGAAATTGGCTGCAGGGCCGGCGGCTACAATGGCTATACGCTGCCATACGCTTTTGCGGGAGAAAGCAAAGGGAAGATCTTCTTCCGCAACATTGCCCTCACGCTCATCAACCATCTTTACATAGCCACCGAGTGGCAGCGCGGCGATCACAAACTCAGTATCCTGAGCATCACGCCAGCGCAGCAGCGGAGTACCAAAACCGATAGAGAATTTCTGGACTTTTACACCGCAGCGGCGTGCCACCCAAAAATGCCCGAACTCGTGAAAACTAACCAATACACCCAGGGCAATAAGGGTAAAAAAGATTGTCTGTAGGATATCCATAACTTACTTCTCCAGCCTTTTTATATAAGCACTACTATACAGGCGCGCCTGCTCGTCGGACTCTTGGACTGCAGCCAACGATTGTGGTTCAGTTAAAATCTGACCATTTAAGGTTTGCTCTACAACTGCGGCGATCTGCATAAAGCTGATGCGCTGATCGAGAAATGCCTGCACGGCTATTTCATTGGCTGCGTTGAGAATGGCCGGCGCATTTTTACCCGCTGCGGCAGCCGCAATAGCCATCGCCAGACAGGGAAAACTGTCAAGATCGGGCTTTTCGAAATTGAGTTGGGCGACTTCAAAGAGATCTAGGTCTGCGACACCCGTATCAATCCGCTCCGGCCAGGCCAGTGCATGGGCAATCGGTGTGCGCATATCCGGATTACCTAGCTGCGCCAATACAGAGCCATCGATGTACTGCACCAATGAGTGGATAACACTCTGGGGATGCACCACCACCTCAATCTGAGAGGCTGGCATATCAAATAACCAGCAGGCCTCGATAAGCTCAAGGCCCTTATTCATCAATGTCGCTGAATCAACGGAAATCTTGCGCCCCATACTCCAGTTTGGATGGGCACAGGCCTGATCGGGGGTCACCGACTGCATCTGTTCAGCCGACCAGCCGCGGAAGGGTCCACCAGAGGCTGAGAGCAGTAGTTTCTTCACGCCACTTCTATCAGCTGACGAGTTAAAATCTTCTGGTAAGCACTGAAAAATAGCATTGTGCTCACTATCTATAGGTAATAAAAGAGAACCGGAGTCAGCGACCGCCTGCATAAACAGACCGCCGGCCATCACCAGAGACTCTTTATTGGCGAGAAGGATTTTCTTACCGGCCTGAACCGCAGCCAGAGTTGGCACCAATCCGGCGGCACCGACAATAGCTGCCATCACTGTATCTACAGCTGTATCACTGGCAACCGCACAGAGAGAATCCCTACCCCATAAAACTTGCGTTTTGGAGCCGCTACTTTTTAATAGGGATTGCAGTCGAGAAGCCGACTGTGAATCGCCAACAACCGCATACTGAGGATTAAACTGTTGGCACTGAGCGGCTAACTTATCTACCTGACTGTGAGCGGTCAGGGCAAAAACACGGTACTTGTTCGGATGACGGGCAATAACATCCAGTGTGCTAACACCAATCGATCCTGTCGCACCAAGCAAGGTGATAGTTTGCATAAATCAGAGCGGGCTCATTAGTAAGTACAGTAGTATAAATAGCGGCAGCGCAGCCATCAGGCCATCGATACGATCCAGAATACCACCATGTCCGGGCAGAATCTGGCTGCTGTCTTTAACCCCCTGATGGCGCTTGAGCATACTTTCAAAAAGATCGCCCAATACCGAGTATAGAGAGACGGGAATAATTAACAGCAGCAAAGCTGTTAGGGAAACACCAACCGGCATAAATAACATCAACGCGGCAATTAATATCAGCTGAAACGAAAGCCCACCAAAGAAGCCTTCCCAGGTCTTACCAGGACTAACCACCGGTGCCAGCTTATGCTTGCCAAATAAATTGCCCGCCACATAGCCGCCTATATCGGCCAGCGAGACAATCGCCACCGCCAGCAGCAACAACCATTGACCCTGAGGCTGATGGATTATTAACACAATTGATAACCAGGTAGCGGCCAACAACAGCAGCCCCAATACAGCAAGCACTGGCTTGGCAGCCCAGATTATCGCGCTTGAAGGATAACCCTGAACCCAGAGAAATATAATTGCCCAGAGAATCGATGCTAGCAGCATAAGCTGCTGGCCTCTGTGCATATCGAGGGACTCAAGACTATCGACACTATTAAAAAGGTTAAGCCAGAATGCGCCACCGGCCAGAGATAACAGAAGTGCCGAGAGATAAAAGAATTTACTCGCAGCAGTTTTAATGGCGTTTAAATTGGTCCATTCCCAACCGGCAAGCATAACCACAGGCACCACCGCCACACAGAACCACAGTGGATCTAAATTAAAAAGCAGCAATAAAAAACCAGCCACGAGCATGACTGCTGTCATTAATCGCTGTTTAAGCACGAGAGATTTCTCCTCGGGTAGCGGTTTTCTCTTCACCAACAGAGCTATCGCGGAGACCAAAACGGCGCTGCCTGGAATAGTATTCATCAATCGCCAGATCGAGGGCGGCAGAATCAAAGTCAGGCCAGTAACAGTCGGCAAAATAGAATTCGGTATAAGCCATCTGCCAGAGCAGGAAGTTACTGATACGCTGTTCACCAGCGGTGCGGATACAGAGATCGGGATCCGGCATACCCTCGAGCTGCATATACTTGCCAAGCACCTCTTCATTGATATCCGACGGCCTTAGACGACCCATTTGAACTTCAGAGGCAAGCTTTTGTGCCGCGTTGGCAATATCCCAGCGGCCGCCGTAATCGACACAGAGTACCAGAGTAAACTCGCCACTGGCGGTCATGGTTTCTGCATCGTCAATTAAACGTTTAAGACGGTCGCTAAAATGACTTCGATTGCCGATAACTTTGAGTCTGACACCGTCATCGCGAAGGGCTTTAGCTTCTTTTTTTAGGTAGGAGGAAAACAGCGACATCAGACCGCGCACTTCGAGATCCGGTCGCTTCCAATTCTCACTGCTAAAGGCAAACAGGCTGACCACTTTGACACCGCGCTGTTTCGCGGTTTTCAAGATATCACGAATCCGCTCAACACCAGCCTCATGACCACCAATACCACCGAGCCCACGCTCCTTCGCCCAGCGGTTATTGCCATCCATAATTACGGCAATATGTCTTAGGGGATGAGTTGAGCTGTCGGTTAAAGCATCTGCAGCAGGATCGGCCATGATCATCAATACCGAGGAGATTAAATCTCCATCAGATCCTTTTCTTTAGCGGTCAGCGCCTCTTCAATACGGGCAATAAAGCTGTCAGTAATTTTCTGGATATCGTCCTGACCTTTGCGCTCTTCATCTTCGCTGATGTCTTTGTCTTTAAGCAGCCCCTTAAGGCTGGAGAGCACATCGCGGCGGATATTGCGCACTGAGATTCGTGCATTCTCAGCTTCTGCTTTAGCCTGCTTGCCGTAGACCTTGCGGGTCTCTTCGGTAAGCGGTGGCAGAGGGATACGAATCACGGTACCGGCGGTCGATGGGTTTAAACCCAGGTCAGATTTCATAATCGCCTTTTCAATCGCTTGCACCAGGCTCTTTTCCCAGGGCGTTACCGACAGCGTGCGCGCATCTTCAATAACGATAGAAGCGGCCTGTGCCAGCGGTGTAATAACACCGTAGTAATCAACAGTGAGACCATCCAGCAGGCTCGGGTGAGCACGACCGGTGCGAATCTTGTTAAACGCATTACCGAGCGCATCAATGGCCTTGTTCATTCGAACATCGGCTTCTTTCTTTAATTCATCAATCATTCTGTAGCACCCTCTGTAACCAACGTACCTTCATTGCCACCGACCACCAGATTGAGTAGCGCGCCCTGTTTGGACATACGGAATACTCGCAATGGCATATTGTGTTCGCGACACAGGCAGATGGCGGTTAAATCCATAACCCCAAGCTTTTTATCTAGCACTTCATCGTAGGTCAAACGGTCATAGAGTTCGGCGTTCGGATCTAGCATTGGATCAGCGCTGAACACACCGTCGACCTTGGTCGCCTTGAGAACAACATCGGCGTCAATTTCAATACCGCGCAGACAGGCAGCGGAGTCTGTAGTGAAAAATGGGTTACCGGTACCGGCAGAAAAAATAACCACCTCACCTTCACCAAGATAGCGCATGGCGCGGCGACGGTCATAGTGCTCGACCACACCGCTCATGGGAATTGCCGACATAACGTGGGAGGAGATATTGGTTCGCTCCAGCGCATCGCGCATCGCCAAACCGTTCATCACCGTTGCCAGCATACCCATATGGTCACCGGTAACCCGGTCCATGCCAGCTTTATTTAAAGCCGCACCACGGAATAGATTACCACCGCCAATCACCAAACCAACCTGAACACCAATACCCACCAACTGACCGATTTCAAGCGCCATACGATCGAGAACCTTGGGATCAATCCCGAAACCCTCTTCTCCCATCAACTCCTCACCACTGAGTTTTAGCAGAATCCGCTTATACTTTTTCTCTTTGCCAGTCGGCGACATATTGAGTCCTCTTATATAAAGTTTGTCTTAACCTGCACTCTGAACCTGGGCTGCTACTTCAGCAGCGAAATCGACTTCTTCAACTTCGATACCTTCACCCACCTCAAAACGAACATAGCCAACAATCTCAGCACCACCGGCTTTAACTAGCTTGCCAACAGTGGTGTCTGGATCCTTAACGAAAGGCTGGTCAACCAGACTGCTCTCTTTAAGGAACTTACTGACACGACCTTCAACCATTTTAGCGGCGATCTCAGGTGGCTTGCCACTCTCAATTGCCTGAGCGGTAAAGATATCTCTCTCTGCCTGAATAAGTTCAGCAGGCATCTGGTCTGAGCTGACCACTGCAGGGTTAACTGCTGCAACATGCATAGCAACATCTTTTGCCAATGCTTCGTCACCACCAGTTAAACCAACGACAACCGCAATACGGTTGTTGCTGTGAACATAACCACCAACAACGGCTGCTTCAATACCTGCGGCGCGACGCGGTGAGATATTTTCACCAATTTTCTGTACCAGAGCTTCACGAGCTGAACCGAGCTCACCCTCCAAGAGTGCAGGAACATCAGTTTGCTTTGTAGCAAATGCAGTATCCAGAACAGTGGCTACAAAACCTTTAAAACCTTCATCGCGAGCAGCAAAGTCAGTTTCACTGTTAACTTCCAACACCATGCCGTAACCGTTTTCTGTTTTAACCGCCACAAGGCCGTCAGCTGCAGTACGACCAGCTTTCTTGGCTGCTTTCATACCGCTTGATTTACGTAATTCTTCAATAGCTTTATCGATATCTGCACCAGACTCTTTCAGTGCACGTTTGCACTCCATCATGCCCAAACCTGTGCGATCTCGCAGCTCTTTCACCAAAGATGCTGTTACCTGTGCCATTGTATTCCTCTCTAAATCATAAAATTGTTTTTAAAAAAGGGGGCAGCGGCCCCCTTTTGTTTATAAGTGCTGTGTATCTTTAGCCCTTACTCTGCTGCAGCATCCTTGGAAGGCGCTTCTTCAGCAGCAGGAGCTTCAGGAGCAGCAGCTTCTACAGGAGCAGCGGCTTCTTCAGCGACTTCAACAAACTCATCCTTGCTGGATACAGTTGCTGCCTGAGCCTTGCCTTCCAAAATAGTATCGGCAACAGATGCGGCGTAGAGCTTGATCGCGCGGATCGAGTCATCATTGCCTGGGATCACATAGTCAACACCATCGGGGTTGCTATTGGTATCTACAATGCCAACCACTGGAATGCCCAGCTTGTTCGCTTCGTTGATAGCAATACGCTCGTGATCAACATCGATAACAAAAAGAATATCCGGCAAGCCGTTCATATCCTTGATACCACCAATTGAATTTTCCAGCTTGATCTTCATGCGCGCACGCATCAGAGCTTCTTTCTTAGTTAACTTCTCAAAGGTACCGTTTGCTTCTTGTGTTTCAAGATCACGGTAGCGACGGATTGAGGCACGGATAGTCTTGTAGTTAGTCAACATACCACCTAACCAGCGGTGACTAACGAAAGGCATACCACAGCGCTCAGCCTGTTCTTTGATGATTTTTTGTGCGGCACGCTTGGTGCCTACAAATAGAATTTGGTTGCCCTTGGCAGCTTCAACACGCAGAATTTCCAGCGCTTCATTGAAGGCAGGTACTGTTTGCTCAAGGTTAATAACGTGGACTTTGTTTCGTGAACCGAAGATAAACTGGCTCATTTTTGGATTCCAGAAGCGAGTTTGGTGACCAAAGTGAACACCAGCTTGCAACATTTCGCGCATACTTACAGAAGACATAATTTTTCCTTTTAGGGGTTAAGCCTCCACGTACCCCAGTGATCAACCAGTAAAGCTAAAAATAACGCTTTTCAGGCACCCAGATCGCTGTGTCGGAACGTGTGTGTGATTAAAAAAGTTTAGCTAAACTATTTAGTTAAACTATTTAGTTAAATAACCAGTTGCCGAGACATCTCAGTAACCGGCGCGCTTTATACCATAATGGCAAGTCCAGTTAAAGAAAAAGCTACGTAAAAAGGCGGATAAAAAGCGATTTCAAGTTAAACAAAACCGCAACCCACAACTGCGCTTACAGATAGTTTGCGAATAACCGCCAAAGGCACTCCCTCATTAACCCATAGATGCGTACAATAGCGGCCAAATACAGACAGAGGTTTTTATGACAATACAGCTACGATCGGCGGACGATATCGCCAAGATGCGCGAAGCGGGACGACTGGCCGCTGAGGTTCTCGAGTTAATCGGCGAATATGTGGTGCCCGGTGTTAGCACCGAAGAGCTGGATCGAATCTGTCACGACCATATAGTAGATGTGCAAAAAGCCATACCCGCCTGTCTCGGCTACCGTGGATTTCCCAAATCGGTGTGTACCTCGATTAATCACGTGGTCTGTCACGGCATTCCCTCGGAGAAAAAAATACTTAAGAGCGGCGACATTATCAATATTGATGTCACGGTGATCAAAGATGGCTGGCATGGGGATACCAGCAAGATGTTTGCCGTCGGCAATGTCGCCAGCCACGCTCAGCGACTGATTGATATCTCTCAGGAGTGTCTCTATCTGGCCATTGATATGGTTAAGCCCGGCGCCCGACTCGGCGATATTGGACATCATATTCAGAAACACGCCGAAGCCAATTACTATTCAGTAGTTCGCGACTACTGTGGCCATGGCATAGGTCAGGAATTCCATGAAGAGCCACAGGTATTACATTACGGCACTCCGGACACAGGTCTGGAACTGGTCGAAGGTATGACCTTTACCATTGAACCGATGGTCAATGCCGGCAAACACAGCACCAAATTAAAAGCCGATGGCTGGACCGTTGAAACACGGGACGGTCGACTCTCCTCGCAGTGGGAACACACTCTTGCCGTTACCAGCAATGGCTGTGAAGTCCTCACCGCACGTCACGAAGAACCTTACAAACAAAAATAATTTATGAGCTCAGACGTTACTACCGCACCCCTGTTTTTTGATCAAAATCGCTTCCTTAACGATATTCAAAATGGCGACCCCATTGAAGTTTTCCGCAATGTACTAAGTGCCGCCCAGGATCATTTCAATAATCGCTTTCACGAGGGTGAAGATGTTCACCATCTGGTCAATGAACAGTCACAGTTTGCCGATGAAATACTCCGTCAGGCTTGGCAGCGCTTCGAATGGGACGAAGATATCAGCTTAATTGCGGTCGGCGGCTATGGCCGTGGAGAGCTGCACCCACATTCAGATATTGATCTACTGATCTTAATGCGCCGCAACAAGCCGGAAAAGTACCGCGCCAGTATCGAGCAGTTTCTGACCTTTCTCTGGGATATCCAATTAAAGATCGGTCACAGCACCAGATCCCTCAGCCAATGTGTTGACGAAGCCAAGGCAGATATCTCGGTGGCCACCAACCTGATGGAAACCCGACTGCTCGCCGGCGACCCCAAACTGCTGGAAAAACTCCGCGCCAAAACCGGACCGCGAAAGATATGGTCATCGGCAGCCTTTTACACCGGCAAAATCAATGAACAAAAAGAGCGCTATCGCAAACATGCAGATACCGAATACAACCTCGAACCTAATATTAAAGAGGCGCCCGGTGGCCTAAGAGATATTCAGGTAATCAACTGGACCGCCAAGCGTCACTTTGAAGTCGACCGCCGCTCTCATCTGGTTCACAAAGGTTTCCTCTCAGAAGAAGAATACGCAACCCTGCGTCGCGACGAAGAGTTTCTGTGGAAAGTTCGCTTTGGTCTGCACCTGATTGCCGAGCGCCCTGAAGAACGCCTGCTATTCGACTACCAGCGCAAGCTCGCGGTGATGCTTGGTTACACCGAAAGCGATGGCCGACTGGGTGTAGAGAAGTTTATGCAGCGCTACTATCAGGTAGTGATGTCGATCAGAGAGCTCAATGATGTTCTACTGCAGTACCTCGACGAAGCTATTTACCGCAAGAACAAAACCAAATCCGTTGTAAAGATCAACGAGCGATTCCTAATCCGCGACAACTATCTGGATACCACCGATAGCTCAGTATTTATCGAACACCCCTCTGCCCTACTTGAGCTCTTTGCGATACTCGGCGAAAACGATCAGATACAGGGCATTCGCGCCTCGGCGATTCGCCAGATACGCTTGCATCGCAATCTAATCAATGACGAGTTCCGCAGCAGCGAAGAAAACCGTGCGCTGTTTATGCGTATTCTAAAAGCCCCCTACTTACTCTCCGCCCAACTGCAGCGAATGAACCGCTACGGCATACTCGGCAGCTACCTGCCCGAGTTCGGCAAAATTGTCGGGCAGATGCAGCACGACCTTTTTCATATATACCCAGTCGATGTTCACACCCTAGAAGTGGTGCGCAATATCCGCCGCATGGTACTGCCTGAAGTTGCAGAGCGCTTTCCGGTGGCGTCACATATCTTTAAAAACTTTCCGAAACCGGAATTGATAATTATCGCCGCGCTGTATCACGATATCGCCAAGGGCCGCGGCGGCGATCACTCGCTTCTCGGGTCAGCGGATATTGAAGACTTTGCCCTGCGTCATGGTCTTAAGCCGCAGGAGATTAGCCTGCTGAAATGGCTGGTTGAAAACCACCTGCTGATGTCGAGTATTTCACAGCGCGAAGACACCTCAGATCCAGATGTTATTCACAAATTTGCCAAGCACGTGGGCGATCTTATTCATCTCGACCATCTCTATGTCCTCACCGTAGCCGATATTAATGCCACCAATCCGCATCTGTGGACGGACTGGAAAGGCTCGCTGATGCACAACCTGTATTTTGAGACCAAGCGCGTACTGCAGCTCGGCGTGTCAGAGCCGACCGCAAAATCAGCCTGGCTTAGAGATGCCAAAGATGCCGCACTGCGGGCACTGGCGGCAGACAATATAGAAGCCTCACAGGCCACCAATGTCTGGGGCGATGTTAACGAAGAGTTTTTCCTCCGCGAGCGAGCCGAAGATATCGCCCTGTTTACCAAAGCCATTATCAATAACGCCGAGCCGCAAAAACCGGTAATTCTGTTGAATGATGTGGGTGTTGAGATATCTGTAGCAACCCAGGTTTTTGTTCACTCCAAAGACCGTGAGAATATCTTTTCCATCACCGCTGCCACCCTCGACAGGCTAAACCTGACTATTCAGGATGCACGCCTGCAGTCGGCCAGTGACGGCACCGCCTTCGATGTGTTTTATGTCCTCGACGAAGCCAATCAGCCGGTGGGTAAAAACAGCGTTCTGAGCAGCACAATCGTCAAAACCCTCAATGCGGCCATTATCAACCCACAGACTGTCGACTTTGATATACAGCGACGCACCCCTCGACAGTTAAAAAACTTCGCCTTAAAAACCGTCGCCTCGCTGCGCAATGACAGCGAGACCGAGACCACGATTCTGGAAATTATCACTCCAGACCGCCCCGGACTACTGGCCCATCTGGCACGTATATTTATGCGCTTCGAACTGCGTGTTCTCAATGCAAAAATCTCAACACTGGGCGAGCGTGTAGAAGATATTTTTTATATCACCGACAGAAACTCCAAGCCAATTACCAATACCGGCCTGATTAAAACCTTAAAAGAGACCATCTGCACTGAACTCGACGAACGCAATCAGGAAGACGGCAAGGAATATCAGTTGCGGAAAATGAAAATTTGGCAGTAACTGCTAGGCGCTTTAAAAGCACGGCGCATTAACAGGAATAAAAAAAGTACTCACTATGAATCCGAATCTCGATCTACTGCACCGCTACCCATTTGAGCGGCTCAATGAGCTCAAAGCTGGCATAACACCGCCAGCCCATCTCAAGCCCATAGCACTGTCCATCGGTGAGCCCAAGCACCTGTCACCAGCCTTTGTAAAACAGGCGCTGGTCGACAATATAGATCAGGTAGCCGTCTATCCGGCCACTAAAGGCGGACAGCCACTGCGCGAGACCATCGCCGAATGGTTGCAGCAGCGCTTTAATCTAAACGCTCAGGGTATTGATGCGGATCATCAGGTACTGCCGGTTAATGGCACTCGCGAAGCGCTCTTTGCCTTTACACAGGCGGTTATAGATCCGCAGCGCCGACCCATAGTAGTCTCGCCCAACCCGTTCTATCAGATCTATGAGGGCGCAGCATTGCTTGCCGGCGCAGAACTGCACTATCTAGACTGCACGGCCGAGAATAACTTTATTGCCGATTTAAGTGCCGTCCCCGAACAGGTCTGGCAGCGCTGCCAGCTTTTGCACCTCTGCTCGCCGGGCAATCCCACCGGCGCCGTGATCAGCATCGAACAGTTTCAGCAGGCCATAGCACTGGCCGACAAATATGACTTTATTATCGCCAGCGACGAGTGCTATTCCGAAGTCTATCTTCAGGAAGACAGCCCGCCACCGGGTCTATTGCAGGCCTGCGCCGAAATCGGCCGCGACGACTTCAGTCGCTGCGTAGTATTCCACAGTCTCTCGAAACGCTCCAACCTGCCGGGTTTACGCTCAGGGTTTGTCGCCGGTGACAGTCAGGTACTCAAAGCCTTTCTGCGCTATCGAACCTACCATGGCTGCGCCATGTCCACCCCAGTGCAAATCGCCTCCGCAGCCGCCTGGGCTGATGAGACCCATGTAATTGACAACCGCAGCCAGTACCGGGAAAAGTTTGCCGCTGTCACCGAGATACTGCGACCGGTACTCGACTTCCCCGAGCCGCAGGCAAGCTTCTATCTGTGGCCGAAAACCCCAATTGCAGATACCGACTTTGCCAAACAGCTATTTGCCGAGCAAAATGTCACCCTGCTTCCCGGTCAGTATCTGTCCCGAGACACTGCCAGCGGCAATCCCGGTGAAAATCGAGTGCGCCTAGCACTAGTCGCAGAGACCGAAGAATGCATTGAGGCCGCACTGCGGATCAAACAGTTTGTGCAGGGCTTGAGTTAACCCTAGCCGGTTAAGCTATAAAGGAATCAGGATGTTAAAAAAGGAAAGAGCTGAATATATTCTGCAACGGCTAAATGAGCTGTATCCGGAAACGCCCATCCCCCTGGATCATAAGAATAATTTCGAGTTGCTGGTGGCTGTTCTACTCAGCGCCCAGTGCACCGATATACGAGTCAATCAGGTAACCCCAGCGCTATTTGCCGAAGCCGACAATGCTTTCGATATGCAGCATGTCCCACTGGATTCCATCTACAATATTGTTCGCCCCTGTGGCCTGGCACCACAAAAATCCAGCGCTATCTCGACCCTCTCCAAGATACTGGTGGAAGAGTACGACGGTGAAGTTCCGGATAACTGGAAAGCGCTGGAATCACTCCCCGGCGTTGGCCATAAAACCGCCAGCGTGGTGATGTCACAAGGCTTTGGCCACCCCGCCTTCCCCGTGGATACCCATATTCATCGCCTCGCCCAGCGCTGGGGTTTGACCAAGGGCAAGAGTGTCACCCAGACCGAAAAAGACTTAAAAAAACTTTTCCCCCGCGAGCACTGGAATGCCCTGCATCTGCAGATTATCTTCTATGGTCGAGAATTCTGTTCCGCACGGGGCTGCGATGGTCGCGTCTGCGAGATATGCAGCACCTGTTACCCAAAGCGAAAAAATCCATTTGTTGCCCATAAGCCGTAACTCTTTTGCTATGCTTAGCGGCTTTAAATTGAGGCTTTAAATCAAGGAAGGAAAAACTGTGACCACTCTCTACGGCATCAAAAACTGCGACACCATTAAAAAAGCCCGCAAATGGCTAACCGACAATGGTATTGAGTATCAGTTTCATGACCTTCGCGGCGACGGCATCGATCAAGCCAGTATTGAAAACTGGATTCAACAGGCCGGCTGGGAAACGGTTTTAAACCGCCGGGGAACCACCTGGCGTAAACTGGATAGCAGCATTCAGGAGAGCACGGATCAAGATAATGTCAGCGCCCTGTTAGTTGAGTATCCGGCAATGATAAAACGTCCAGTACTGGATCTAGATGGCACTATCACCATCGGTTTTAAGGCAGATAATTATCAGGCCATTTTTAAATAAAAATCTTAGCACAAAACATTAACTAAATTCTTTAACCTATTAATTTATATCAATAAAAGAGCAGAATAATGAGCAATCTTTACAGTTTCGCAATCGGTGTTGGCAGCAAAAATAGCAAAGGGGAATGGCTGGAAGTTTTCTACCCGGCACCGCTTCTAAATCCAGAGCAAACCCTCGGCGATATAGTCGCCCTGAGCCTCGGCATAGAGTCTGGTGAAATCGAGCCAAGTACAGAACAGCTGGCCGCTCTGCAATCTGCCCTCAACCACAATGGTTACTCCGAACTGGCTAAAACCATCGAACAGTTGGCGACCTCGAGCCGACCGGTAGTTGCTGTATTGATGACAGATGATCTGCCACCGACTTCTGTGCCTCAGGGCTACCTGAAGTTACATCTGCTCTCCCACCGCTTGGTTAAGCCTCACGGCACCGATTTGACCGGTGTATTTGGCGCGCTGAAAAATGTCGCTTGGACCAGTGAAGGCCCTATCGATATCGAAGAGTTGCCCGATCGCCAGTTAGCCGCTCGCATGGCCGGTCAGCCCCTTACGGTTAACTGCGTTGACAAGTTCCCGAAGATGGTCGATTACGTAGTACCTAACGGTGTGCGTATTGCCGACACCTCAAGAGTGCGTCTCGGTGCCTATGTCGGTGAAGGCACCACGGTGATGCACGAGGGCTTTATCAACTTTAACGCCGGTACTGAAGGCCCGAATATGATTGAGGGCCGTGTTTCTGCTGGTGTCTTCTGCGGCGCAGGAACCGATGTTGGCGGCGGCGCTTCGATTATGGGCACCCTCTCCGGCGGCGGTAATATGGTGATCGCAATGGGTGAAAAATGCCTACTCGGCGCCAATGCCGGTCTGGGTATTCCTCTCGGCGATCGCTGTACTCTGGAATCCGGTCTGTATATCACTGCGGGAACCATTGTCACTATGCTCGACGACCAGAAGCAGGCCACTGGCAAAATGAAAGCCCGCGAACTGGCTGGCAAAAGTGATCTATTATTTAGACGTAACTCAGTAACAGGCACGGTTGAATGCCTAACCAATAAGAGTGCCGTGGAGCTTAATGCCGAGCTTCATACCTCAAATTAAACCAATAAGAAAATAACCAACCAACATGGGGAGAGCGAAATAATGAGCCAAATAAAAAGAGTCGCAATTATCGGCGGTAACCGCATCCCCTTTATGCGCAGCAATACGGCCTACAGCGAAGCCAGTAATATGGATATGCTTTCAGCCACCCTGCAGGGCCTTGTAGAGCGTTTTAATCTACAGGGTCAGCGTCTTGGTGAGGTGGCTGCTGGCGCGGTAATGAAACATTCACGTGACTTTAACCTAGCTCGTGAAGCCACTTTAAATTCAGGTCTCGCACTGGAAACCCCAGCCTACGATATTCAGCAAGCCTGCGGCACTGGTCTTGAAGCGGCTATTCTGGTGGCCAATAAAATCGCCCTCGGGCAAATTGATGCCGGTATCGCTGCGGGCACAGATACCGCCAGTGATGCGCCCATAGCGCTAAATGAAAAATACCGGCGCATGATTCTCGACTTAAATAAAGCCAAGACCCTCGGCCAACGGTTGAAGATATTACTGCGCTTCCGCCCGAGCTTTATGCTCCCATCGCTGCCCGCCAATGCAGAACCGCGCACCGGCCTGTCGATGGGACAGCACTGCGAACTGATGGTGAAGGATTGGGGAATTAGCCGCGAAGATCAGGACCAGTTGACCTGGAATAGCCACCAGAATTTACTCGCCGCCTACAATGAAGGCTTCTTTGATAATCTGATCAGCCCATTTAATGGCATTGAACGCGACGGCATTATGCGTGACACCCCAGTGGAAAAACTAGCCAAGTTAAAGCCTGCTTTCGACAGGGAAAATGGCACATTAACTGCCGCCAACTCAACCACCTTAACCGATGGAGCCGCTGGGGTTTTATTAGCCAGTGAAGAATGGGCCGCTGAGCGCAACCTGCCAGTTATGGCTTACCTATCCTTTAGCGAAGTGGCTGCGGTGGACTTCTATTCTCAGGGTGAAAACAGTGAAGGTCTATTAATGGCCCCCGCCTACGCCGTGCCGCGAATGCTAAAGCGCGCCAACCTCAGCTTGCAGGACTTTGATTTTTACGAGCTTCACGAAGCCTTTGCGGCACAGGCACTCTGCACGATGAAAGCTTGGGAAGACGAGGATTTCTGCAAGAACAAGCTGGGTCTGGATGCTGCACTGGGCAGTATTGATCGGACAAAATTAAATGTGAAAGGCTCCAGTGTCGCCACCGGACACCCCTTCGCAGCAACCGGACCAAGAATAATTTCAACATTGGCAAAATTATTGGAACAAAAGGGACAGGGTCGTGGTCTTATTTCCATATGTGCGGCTGGCGGCCAAGGTGTCACAGCCATACTGGAAAGATAACCGACTTTTATTTAGCTAAAAACGAACGGGGATTGAGTACAGAGCACTAACCTTCTCTCCCCCGGGGGCCTTACGATTGTCTATGTGAGGCCCCTTTTTATTACCAGCAATTTTATTACAAGCTTAATTCAAGCAATTGCTATCAATCAGTTCGGCAAACTTAGCTAAAAGCGGCTTTGGCAGGTTATGCCCCATTCCCTCAAACAAACAGAGTTTGGCCTGAGGAATATATTTGGCCGTATTAATACCACCACTGACCGGCACTAACCTATCCTGCTTGCCATGAATAATCAGCACCGGTACTTTTATTGATCGAAGTAATGAAATCCGATTCGGCGCAGTTTTAATCGCTGCAATCTGGCGGATATAAGCAGCGGGATTATTCGAGCGCTGATATTCTGCCCGAAGAATCTGTCGCGCCTCCTCGTCAGTCATTGGGTAGGCCGGGCTACCAATCATGCGCCAAATATCCACTGAATTATCCAACGCCGAGCGATTTTTACTCACTGGTTTAATCATCTTTAGGGATACCGGAATTGAGGGCACACCCTGACCTCTAACACCACTGGTAGACATAATTGAAGTCAGTGAAAGAATCCGTTGCGGATACCGAGCGGTAACAATCTGGCTGATCATGCCGCCCATCGACATACCAACAATATGCGCGGCCTGAATATTCAGCCCATCCATAAGGCCAACCGTATCCTCGGCCATATCATCGAGGCTATAGGGCGCTTTAAGCGGAATAGAAAACTGGGAAGCCAGAAACAATCGAAAAAGACCCGGAGCTCTGGCGCCGTCGATCTTATCGCTGAGGCCAATATCGCGATTATCAAAGCGGATAACCCGATAACCTCTGGCCACCAATAGATTACAAAATTCTACCGGCCAGCGAATCATCTGATTAAACAGGCCGGCGACTAGAATAATCGCTTGATGCTCTGGATTGCCAAATTCCTCATAGGCAATTCGCAAGCCATTAGCTTGAACAAATTTGGTAGTGCTGTCTAAAGTGCTATCTGCGTTCATATCAATCCCGTCAATTCCCAAGCTTAGAGCTCAGAGCTTTAAGACTAGAGCGCACTGTGGCTGTTTAAACGAACAACGCCAATGGCCTGCTCGCCACCACCCACATAGAACAGATATTGCTGACCATCCTTATCGACAAATAAATCCGGATCACGTAAATCATTAATCAGTACGGTAGTTTCTCCGCGCAGTGATTTCAACGGTGCCAGATCAGCCCCTTCCCAGCGGCTCTCAGCGCGAAGAACCTCAACTGCCTGTGTAGGCTGCCAATTATCCCAGTCGGCCTTAGACAGGTCGACAGTAGAGAGCAGCAGTCGCTCTGGGGCATCGCCGGCTCGCGAGAACACCACTGTTAATCGATCGCCATCGCGAAAGACCGCGGAATGTCTAATATCAGTGCCAAACAGGGATTTACTGCGCGGTTGATAATCGCCGAGAAGACTATCGCTGCGATAGAGAATTCCCGGTGCCGCTAAAAGATAATGGTTATCCTGATAATCAAAACTGCGCAGATAGACCCCGGAAATCTTATTCTCCAAAACCTTAAAATTGATCCCATCGGTAGATATCGCAATACCACTGATCTGAGAGAGACTGTCGCGCTGACCATGGAAAAACATCACCAGCTGTTTACGCTGCTGATCGACAACTATATCCGGACTGGCAATATGCGTTTTAACAGGCTGAGATGGTTTTAATCCCCGAGCTCTGCGCAATTCCTGATCGCCAACCGATTGGTAGAGGGCTAAAAAGGAATCTCTAAACAGATAGATAGACACAGAATTCCACAACGCCGCAATACCCGCCTTAAGACTTTGGCTAGGAATTGCCTCGGCGGGAAAACCCGAAGCCTGAAGACTTAAGGCTCCCGGCTCGTAGACTTTCCATGGCCCGGCTATTTGATCCGCATAGGCGAGACGAATTGAGTCACCGCGGTGGTGAGCAAAATATAGGTAGTATTTACCCAGTGGATTCTCAACCCAGTCCGGCACAGCAATTATCGATGGCCCATTGATATTGCTATAGCCCTGCTGCTGCGCCTCAAGTGTCAGCTTTTCACTGAGACCGCTATGGATAATCGGGCCATCGGTAAAACGCTCAGCGGAGAAATCAACGGGCTCGGTTGGCAGGTAGTCATAGCGTGGCCATAACCAGACCAGCGCAATAGCCACTAGAATTGAGACCACCAGAGAACCGAGAACAAAAGTCTGAATTATTTTTTGCACGAGGGAATTAATTTTTTGCTTCATAAAGAAATCTATAAGGGCTTAAGAGAAAGCACTCATTTATAGTGAGTGCTCTTGGTTCGGACTATTGGTTGTGACTAATTTTAGGCTGCGTATTCTGAGACAGCGCTATTCTAAGGCAGCACTATTCTAAGGCAGCACTATATTAAAATCATCCTGCGCCGCGCCTAACAGGGAAAAGAATTTTAATAACTTCAGCACACTGCCATCCACCGACAACTCATCGGAGCCTATTAACGACTTAATCCCCGCCTCGCCCAGCAAAATCTGCACAAATAGCTTCTGTGTAAGGGTTAAAGTGACATCAGCATCACTATCCGCAGGCAGCTGCTGGTAATACATCACCGAATTTCTCAGCGTCAGTACAAAGTTGGTATCACTGTCGCTAAACAGCAAATTGATTTTTAACTGCACGCCCTCGGCTTTCTCTGCATCGAGCTTTACCGACAGCGCCTTCATAAACTCCTTCAACGGCACCTGCTCTAAAAAAGCTTTCGATGACATAGCCACATTATTGACCTCAACGGAACCGCGAATTAACTCCAAGGCTGCGGATAAATAGATATCTCGCCAGGGCCCGGACTCCGCCTGATAGGCCATCTGACGGTAGGCCTCGGCAAGCATTTCACGAGCGGCGATATTATCCGGCTCGGCAAACACCAGATGATTGAGCACTTCACCCACCCAGCGATACTCACCTTTAGCCTGATAGACCGCAGCCTTTTCAAGCAGCGCCTCAGAACCGCCCATAAACTCCACATAGCGCAGGGAAGATTGCTCTGGTGGCAATGGATTTAAATGCGCCGGATTGCCGTCATACCAGCCAAAATAGTGCTGATAAACCGCCTTGCTATTGTGGCTAAGAGTGCCGTAGTAACCGCGAATATGAAAATTGCCGGCCAGCGTTTTTGGCAGCTTTAGACGCTCGGCAATCTCTCTAGGGGTGTAACCTATATTGGCCAGACGCACAGTCTGGTCGTGGATAAACTTATACATATCCTGCTGCTGTTGCATCTGGGTAATAATTCGTTCATGACCCCAGGTTGGCCAGTGATGGCTATTAAAGAACAGCTCAACATCGTCTAAACGATCAATAGACTGACCAATATAGTCACTCCACAACAGCGCATCGCGAACCTTGGCGCCGCGCAATGTCAGCACATTGTGCATAACATGGGAGAGTATCTCGGCACCGCAAAATGCTTTGCGCTGAGGCAGGTAAAAGGTTAACTCCGCCGGCGCTTCACTGTTGGGCATATTGTAAAACTCGAAGTCGACACCATCGATGGTTAAATCAACCTGAGGCTGATCTATCACCAGCGTTGGCTGAAGTATCGAGGTACTGCCGAAAATCACCTGTTTGCCCAAACCGGTATCCACATGGCCTGTGGCAGAACGCTCTAACCCATTGCCCATCATATAGGCACCGCGGCGCATCATCGCCGGCCCGGCAACTATATTCTCGCTGACCGCTTCGTGCATAAAACCGGAGGGAGCAATAATTGGAATATTGTTTTCCGCGGCCTGCTGAGCATCAATTAACGACAGCACACCACCAAAATGATCTATATGACTGTGGGTAAAGATTACGGCTGAGAGATTTATCTCACCCAGATGCTGTTCGGCAAAGGCCATTGCCGATTTGGTTGTCTCAAGGGTGGTCAGCGGATCGACAACAATCCAGCCGTTCTGCCCTTTGATCAATGTGGTATTGGCCAGATCAAAACCGCGCAGCTGATAGATACCCTCGTCAACCTCAAATAGCCCGCGGATATTATTGAGTTTGGCCTGACGCCAGAGACTGGGGTTTACCGTATCTGGCGCATCCCCCTGAATAAAATCATAGGCACTGGCATCCCAGACTTTTTGGCCATAGCTATTGGTAATAATATCGGCTGGCGCAGAAGCCACTAGCCCGCGAGTCGCATCCTCAAAATCCTGCTGATTATCCAGATCGAGACTTTCGGAAAATTTCTGATTACTGGCAATAGTAAATTCACTGGCCGCAGACTCAGCGGAATCACCGTCAGCAGCTTTATCACAGCTACCAAGCAAAAAAGACAAACCCACCAAACTTAGCAATAAAAGATTTTTAGCGATTATCTTTAAGATCATAGTTATACCGCCCGCTATTTATTTTTATATTAACCAGCAAAACCCAAAGCCAAAAAAAACACTAAAGAACTTCAAATAACCCAGCAGCCCCCATACCACCCCCAACACACATAGTAATAACCACATACTTCTCACCGCGGCGCTTACCCTCCATCAATGCGTGCATCACCATCCGCGCGCCACTCATACCAAAGGGATGACCAATCGAAATAGAACCACCATTCACATTTAAACGCTCCATAGGAATACCCAGCTTATCGCGACAGTAAAGCACCTGCACCGCAAAAGCCTCATTCAACTCCCACAGGCCAATATCATCAATCGTCAAACCATTGCGCTGCAACAGCTTTGGGATAGCGAATACAGGACCAATACCCATCTCATCCGGCTCACAACCCGCAACCGCCATACCGCGATAGACACCCAACGGCTCAAGATTACGCTGCGACGCCAGCGTACCATCCATCAAAACCACCGCCGCCGCACCATCAGACAACTGCGAAGCATTACCCGCAGTAATAGTACCGCCATTGCGAACCGAGTTTAGGCCCGCTAGATTTTCAATACTGGTGCCGGGACGATTGCCCTCATCCTTAGTGAGAGTCACCTCTTCCTTCGTCACCTCACCGGTTTCACGATTAGTCACCAACTTAGTCGCCATTACCGGCACAACCTCATCGGCAAACAACCCTGCTTCCTGAGCAGCAGCGGTGCGCGCCTGAGACATTACCGCATATTCATCCTGGGCTTCACGGGAAATACTGTAGCGATTGGCAACCGTCTCAGCAGTATCCAACATAGGCATATGAATCAATGGCGCGTGTTTCATGGCCAGCGGATCAGCAACACGGTGGGCATTAAAATGCTCATTTTGAATCAGACTGACAGACTCACAGCCACCAGCCACAATCACCTGAGAACCATCATTGGTAATATTGTTAGCGCCTATAGAAATAGCCATCAGACCAGAAGAGCACTGACGGTCAACCGTCATACCAGAGACCGTAATTGGCAGGCCTGCCGCCATAGCCGCCTGACGACCCAGATTCATGGTCTGAGTACCCTGCTGCATCGCAGCACCGATAATACAATCATCGATTTCCGCCGGATCAACACCAGCGCGAGTAACAGCCGCATTAATAGCGTGC
>ENA-OQVM01000936-OQVM01000936.1-marine-metagenome-genome-assembly--contig:-NODE-936-length-41625-cov-42.027727_pt1 | contig 41625 bp, 34 predicted proteins | sample MGYA00237776_ERZ505498 | MGnify/ENA primary metagenome ERZ505498 (study PRJEB26159, sample SAMN06265151) | marine metagenome | isolation source: Helgoland LTER site | place: Germany:Helgoland, sampling...
AAAAAAATCCCTCAAAAAGAGGGATTTAGAATATTAGCAAGTATCGATTATTAACACTAAAACTCACGATACTGCTAATCGTAGTGTGGTTGCTTTTTTTATTTTGAACCGCTTAAAAATTTAGGCTTAATGACTAACATTGCCCATGCCCAATTCTGAGTTCCTGACGCCAATGCTTTTGTTGTCCCTTTTAGTTCATACAGACCATCGCTTGCAAACATTTGAGAGTATCCAAGAACCAAAGCATATCCTTTAAACTTCTTCTTAAAAACCAAATCAATCTCAGTTCCTAAAGATTTTTCTCCGCTTGGTAATGCTTCTGCTCCTCTAAAATTTAATGCTTTGATCATTAAACTTGACGTTTTATCTATGGTAAATTTTGCACTTAAATGAAGATCAACCAATCCAATAGAATTTGCATGATTACCCACATAAAAATAATCCATAAAACCATTAAATTTATGGTTTGTACCATACAATGGAAAAAAGGCAGCACTGTCCTCTTTTTTACCACTAATAGTCTCAATTCCGATACCTAATCCTACTTTGGGTGCTACTTTATACGTTGCATCTAGGCTGAACAAAGAAGCGCCTTTTACAGCGACATCTCCCTGGCGTTTTCCTGTCTGTAAATAAGCATTTGCAGCAAGTCCAAAACTTCCACTCTTATAGTTTAAATGGGTTCCAATGGTTTGTAAATTACTGATACCATCTGCATCACCAGCAAGGTCAAATTCTTGAAATCCATTATTCATCAACAATAAACTACCGGATAATTTTTCCCATTTTTGCTTCGCATGCAACATTTGCATTGTTTTGTATGAGAAAAATCCTTTGGTGTTATAAGCCGTTCCAGAAGAAATAAAACCTGTTGGATGGGAATAATCTTGGTTATATGCCAATGCAAGATCTAAAGCAAACTTATTTTTTTTGTATTTGATCAAAGCGGCATCATGATTACGTCCTTGTTGTGCCCAATCCAATCCTCCTAAGATTCTCTGGTCATCATAAGAAAGTACTTGACGTCCAATTTTTGTAGACCAACCAGAACCTAATTGTAATTCTGCCCAAGCCTGAAAAACGGCAAAAGAATTGTTTTCATCATAAGGTAAAATTTGTCTGTTCTCTCCCCAAACCAAAACATCTTGTAAACTGATGAATACCTTGTAAGCCTCGGTTTTAAAACCTGCTTTTAATCTTGCTCTTGTTGAAATTCCAAAACCAGCGTCTGCGCCGTCTGAAATTAAATTTCCAAATCCATGACGGTATTCGGATCTTGTTCTAAATTCTCCGTCTAAAGTAAATTGTGCATTTGCAAATTGAAAACTTGCTAGCACTAGGGCTAAAATTAGGTGTTGTTTTTTCATTGTTCTTTGTTTTTAATTTAAATTGTGTGTTGTTGTTTATGGTTAATGTTCTAAAAAGTCTATTAAATGTTTTCTATACGTGTAATAATCGTCGTGCTCTAACACCGATTTTCGGGTTCTTGGTCTTTCAAAATTAATGTCTAAAATATCTCCAATTTTTGCCTTGGGCCCACTGGTCATCATAACCACTCTGTCTGCTAAAAAAATAGCTTCATCCACATCGTGTGTAATCATCACTGCAGTAATTTTTTCTTTATTCCATATTTCAATTAAGATATCTTGGAGTTCTCCTCTTGTTAAAGAATCTAACATCCCAAAAGGTTCATCTAACAATAACACCTTTGGTTTTATGGCAAATGCTCTTGCAATACCAACTCTTTGTTGCATTCCTTGTGATAATTCACTTGCTTTTTTATGAAAAGAATCTTCCAAACCTACCTTTTGCAAATAGTATTTTGCAATCGCATTTCTTTGTGATTTTGTTGCATCAGGAAAAACTTGATTTACTCCTAACAATACATTTTGTAAGGAGGTCATCCAAGGCATTAAACTTGGGGATTGAAAAATAACACCTCTGTCGGGTCCTGGACCTCGTATGTGTTTTCCTAGTACAGAAATGTTCCCTCCAGAAATTGGATTTAATCCTGCAATCATCGAAAGCATCGTTGTTTTACCACAGCCTGAATGTCCAATAATCGTTACAAATTCTTCTTTTTTTATCTGAAGGTTTAAATCCTCTAAAACCACATAATCCCCTTTTGGAGTAGGATACACTTTTTTAAGATTTTTTAAATCTAGCATGACTTCGTTCGAAGGAAAAGGAGTGCTTTTTGTAATAATTTTAGGTATTTTTTGTTCTATTATAGTACGCATTAGTTTCCAAATTTAAACTGATTAACAAAATCTTTTGGAACTAAATCTGGCAATATATACGCTTCTTTAGCTTCCGTTTTTCGCTCGTTTCCGATATCCATCAAATACTCAATAATGGCGTTTCTTGTTTTCTTAAAATTCGCATTATCGTTCATTGCTGTTTTGTCTCTTGGACGCTCCAAATCAATTTTAAACTCTGGGCCTAAAGTTGCATTAGGTCCTGGCCTTAAAGGAATAATTCTATCTGCCATATAAATTCCTTCATCAACATCATTGGTAATCAACAAAGCGGTTCTTTTGTCTTTTCCCCAAATATTTAAGATTTCATCTTGTAAATTTCCACGAGTTAAAGCATCTAAAGCTCCCAAAGGTTCATCCATAATGATCATTTCTGGTTTCATTGCCAAAGCTCTTGCTACTGCAACTCTTTGACGCATTCCTCCAGATAATTCTTTAGGTCTTTTGTGCATCGCTGGGGTTAAACTCACCATTTCTACATAGTCTGCAACGATTGTCTTTAATTCCTTTTTATTTTTCTCTGGAAAAGCTTCCTTCACAGCCATAAGCACATTCTGTTCTACAGTCAACCAAGGCAATAATGAATAATTTTGAAAGATGACTCCACGCTCATGACTTGTGTCAACCACGGGCGCTCCTTTAAATAAAACGGCTCCGCTTGTTGGTGCTAACAAACCATTAATTAAGTTCACTAAAGTTGTTTTTCCACTTCCCGTAAAACCAACAATAGCAACAAATTCTCCTTCCTCTATTTTCAAGTTGATATTCGATAAAACCTCCATTTCGTTGGCTCCTTGTCCATAGGTTTTACAAATATTATTTAGTTCTAAATATGCCATCCTTAAAATATTTATTCTTTTCTCTGTTTATGTGATTGTCTGATGCTTCTCTGATTTTGTTTTAAACGAATCTACAGCTCTTTATATCGCATCTGTTTTATCAAAAGAGACCCAATTTTGAATCGTTAACATCAATCTGTCTAATAAGAATCCTATAATTCCAATAACAAACATGGCCACAATAATTTTTGCATTCGAATCATTTGCACCATTCTGAAATTCTTCCCAAACAAACAATCCTAAACCAGGACTCTGGGCCAAAAGTTCAATCGCAATTAAAACCATCCAAGCTACCGATAATGTAATCTTTAATCCCGTAAAAATTAGAGGTAAAGAGGATGGTAAAACAACTTTAAATATCTTTTGAAAAGTACCTAATTTCAAAACTTTTGCAACATTTATATAATCTTTATCTACCGTTGAAACACCCATGGCAGTATTTACCAAAGTTGCCCACATAGAACAAAAACCAACACTTATAAAAGAAATGGTAAATGAACTATCTTCATTAGAATCTATTAACAACGTTTTTACAATCATAAAAACTAATAAATACCAAACTACGGGTGATACTGGTTTAAAAATTTGAATGAACCAATTAAAAGCACTTTTTAAAGTTGGACTCAGTCCAATGAAAATTCCAAGAGGAACTGCAATTAATAATGCCAATAAAAAACCTGCAAATACAGTTTGTAAACTTCTAAAAATTTGATCTACAAAAGAGGGCCTACCCGTATAGGTAATTGCCGCTTTTCCTGCTGCAATTCTTTTGGCATTTAAAACCGCTGTTTTTTCAATAAAAGCGGCTTTGTCTGCACTAATAATATGATGATCTCTTAACAACGATTTGTACGATTCCCAAACCTGAGCAGGAGACGGCAACGTGTTTGGTTGACAAGTAGATTCACCAGAAGCAATACATGCTTTTAAAGCATCTGCAGCAGTTTGACCTTGATCTTTTAGCGCTTTTTCAATTTTAAATTTGGCCTCTATATTGTACAAAGATTTGGCACCTAAATGCCACAAACCAATGAACAAAACAATGGAAGCAAGTGGCACTATTGTCTTACGTAAAAGGACTTTAAAATCTTCTTTTTCTAACTTACCCGTAAAAAGGTTTTTTAAGGTAGAAAAGAATCCTAATCCTAAAAAATTAGTGACTTTCCCTAATGTTATACTTGCTTTCATCTCTTTTTATTTACTTTTTTTTTATGATCTCAAACAATTTTCGATGCCTCTTTTACTTAAAGAATCCTATTTGCTTTGCTCGTTTGATCATTTCTTTTATCCTTATTTTTTATCCTTATTTCCAATTGAAAAGCTATTGATGTAGCCTAAAGGATCTTTTGCATCGAATTTTGTACCATCAATAAAATCTGCTGTAGCTGGCTTATAACCATCTGTTGTTGGAATGTCTTTTGCAGGAATGTTTCCTTCTTCAACTAAAAGAGCGGCTGCTTTTTTCCAAATATCTGGTCTGTAAATTTCTTTAATTGTGTTTGCATACCAGGCTGCTGATTTTGCGTCAGGAATTTGTCCCCATCTTCTCATTTGAGTTAAAAACCAAATTCCATCAGAATAAAAAGGATATGTTGCATTGTATTTATAAAAGACATTAAAATCTGGCATGTCTCGTTTGTCTCCTTTTTCAAACTCAAAAGTACCTGTCATAGAATTTGCTAAAACAGCTTCTGGTGCACCAACATATTGAGACATGGATAAGATTTTTACCGCTTCTGTTCTGTTTTCGGGTTGGTCTAACCATTTTCCTGCTCTGATTAATGCTTTGGTCACTGCAATTGCTGTGTTTGGATTTTCATCCACAAATTTTTGCGTCATTACAAATACTTTCTCTGGATTGTTTTTCCAGATATCATAATTGGTTACTACAGGAACTCCAATTCCTTTAAACACTGCTTGTTGATTCCAAGGCTCACCCACACAGTATCCAAAAATAGTACCCGCTTCTAAAGTGGCTGGCATTTGTGGTGGAGGTGTTACAGATAATAAAACCTCAGCATCTATTTGACCTTGTACATTTTCTTTGGTATACATTCCTGGATGAATCCCTGCTGCTGCTAACCAATATCTAATTTCATAATTGTGTGTGGATACCGGAAAAACCATCCCCATTTTAAATGCTTTACCCGAGTTTTTATATTGAGTAATTACGGGCTTTAAAGCGTCTGCTGTAATGGGATGCACCGGTTTACCGTCTTTATCTTTCGGTACATTTGGCTTCATTTTAGACCAAACATCATTAGAAACTGTAATTGCATTTCCGTTTAAATCCATAGAAAAAGCAGTTACTAATTTTGCTTGACGACCAAAACCTGCACCTGCAGCGATGGGTTGACCTGCCAACATATGGGAGCCGTCTAATTGCCCATCAATAACTCTATCCAATACATTTTTCCAGTTAGATTGTGCTTCTACAGAAACAAATAAGCCTTCTTCTTCAAAGAAACCTTTTTCTTTCGCAATTGCTAAAGGTGCCATATCCGTTAATTTAATAAACCCAAAAGTTAATTGTGGTTTTTCAATCGCTAACATTTTTGTTTTTGATGCTGTTGCCTCCTCAATTGTTGTCTCAACAATCGGAGTCTTTTTAGTTTCTTTACCTCCACAAGCAAAAAGTAACATTGCTACAGGTAAAATGTAAATTGATTTTTTAAATAGAGTTTTCATTTTTAGTAAATTTTAAAGATGTACGTATTAATACTTATTTTTTGACAAATATATACCTAGATGTACTTTTAATGTATGCGGTACACCATGTTAAAACCTCTTTTTAAAACATATTAAAATCTGCTATAAAACAGCTTACAAGTCTAATTTGCTTATAACCAATGAAATGAAAAATAAAAAATATACGTACCCTTTCTACGTAGTTACTCTTTTACTCCTTTTATCCCTAAAAAAACCTATCAGGTTTTAAAAACTTGATAGGTTTGGGTCTAAGACCAATTTGGTAATTAAGGTCCTATTATAAATTTTTAAGACATTGTGCCGAGCGCTATTTTAAGAAGGGCTTATTCCAATATTTGAAACACAGAAATGGATTGGAAATTAGGATTGAAAAGAGTACGCTGCTGAATTTTCGGGAAGTAATCACTAAAAATCTAAAAAATAATTATGCTCACTAATTTCGTTCTTTAAATTCTGAACATTCGTAATTCCTATTTTTTTCCCTTGTGCTGTAATTAACTTTTCTTTTTTAAGTGTCGAAAAAATTCGAATCACCTGCTCTTCTGTGGTTCCTGCATAATCTGCATATTCTTTTCTACTTAAAGACAAATTAAGAAACCCTCTTAAATTGCCAAATTTTCTGTAGATATATAACAACGTATCAATAACTCGTTCCCGAACTGTCATCTGAGAAATGGACTTTACTTTGGATTCACTTCTATTTAATTCATTTGCGTAAAACAACATCATGCTGTAGGCAAATTTTGGGTTTTCTAACAAAGCTTCCTGTAAATCGTCTTTTGAAAAATAACATAAAACCACATCTTCTAAAGCAATTGCGCCAATAGAATAATATTCTTCTGTACCAAAACCACGATGCCCAATAATCTCTCCTTCTTTGGCAAAACGCACAATTTGTTGCCGACCATTAATACCTGTTCTAAAAACTTTTACAGTTCCTCTTAGAATAAAAAATAACCCATTTACAGGAGCTCCTTCAATAATAAATTGTTGCCTTTTTTTGCATTTTAAAGTTTTCTTATGTGCTACAAAATCCACATTGGAAAAATTTTCTAAATTCTGATTTATCAAACAACTAGAGTTCACGCAAGAAATACAAGAAGCATCCTGAAAAGCTTTTGTAGAATTTTTAAATTCGATATTTTTGTGTAAAGTCAATGGTCTTTTATTAGTCATTAATAATTAATTATTTTACAAATACTATTTTTTTGAAATTGGTTTTTGGAGCCTCACAAAGTGAACATTTATAACTTTCTGGGAGGTCTTTAAAAAATGTTTTTGGTCTAATTTTTTGAGTAACGTCTCCATAAGATTCATCGTAAATAGTGAAACAATCTGCGCATTGATATACTTCCAATTCAATCGCTTCTTTTGGTGCTTCAACTTCTTTTTCAATTTCCTTTTCACTCCCTAATTGATCAAAATATAGCTGACTTAACTCCATCAATAAACCAGGCAATTCAACCTTATCCACGTCTTGAACGTGCAGAATATACTTTCTTGTATTTGGATCAAAATTTTTAGCATATAAGAGATTATACGTATCTCTTATTTGAAAATTTCCAAGCATTGCTGGTTGCTTGTTTTTTTCAATAACGATGGAGGTAAAATAATAACAAGCTTTGGTATATGTTGTAATTCCAAAAGTTAAACCATAGGTACTAATGTCATTTTGATCGAAGTTAGAAACTAAGTATTTCTTAAGATTTAAGGCATCTTTATTTGCTACTGGTATATGCCAATTCAACTCCAGCATTGAGTGTCTTACGTTAATCCCTCTTTTTCCTAAAAATTTTTCCCAAACCAATTTCGATTCCCTTGGAATTCCTTTTACAATAAATGATTTCCAAGGTGTAATTGAAATTTTACCAATCTTGTTTTCTGAACACAATTCACACATGTCTTTCAAAAAAGAGATATCATATCTGTTATTTCTCCAATAGAGACCCAACCAATATTTATCCATCCCAATTTTATTCATCCCTTCAAAATAAGGAAAGGGATAAAAAGGAACTTCTAACGGCTTATCTACAGTTCTATTATTTGTATCAACTCCATCACTTACCAACTCAAAAATAGTTTCTATTGTTTCTGGTTCTTCGATAAGGATGTTTTCAATGGCAACTTCAATTTTACCTAAATCCCAACTATAAATTAATGCTGGATACATTTGTGTGCTTTTCCAATCTGGAAGTCTCACATATAAATACCAATAATCTTCGTGTTCTGAAGCTATAAAATTGATATTTCCTGTAAACAAAGGGACTAAACGTTGTTTTGGGTCTGTAATGTTTATTTTTAATTTAGATTTAGAATGAAATTGCTCTAAAAGATACAAATACCGATCTCCGGTTAACCAAGAAGTGCTTGGAAAAATATCCGCACAAACATAAGACGAGACAATGTTTTCAATCCTTGTTTCATTTGCTGCAACAATTTTTAATTTTTCAAATTGTTCAAGCTCTTCCTGATTTACTTCTTTTGGTAATAAAATATCTTGTCTAGATCCAAAAGAGATGGTTTTTAAACCTAAGCTTTCTACCGATTCGCAAATGTATCTTAGCTCTCCTGGAGATAATACTCCTCCTTTTATTATCAATCTATTTAACTGCTTGCTCATACTCCTACTTTTGCGTTGTTCAATAACTCTCTCACCTCTGTTTTACAACTACCGCAACCTAAACCAGCTCCTGTTTTGTTGCATAATTCTGTGAAATTTGTACACCCTTTTGCGATTGCTTCTTCAATATTTCCTGCACCAACCTGGCTGCAAGAACAAACTAATTTACCTAAAACAGGCGTATCGTTTGAAGCGCCTCTTAACAAGGTATCCCGTTTGTCAGACATTTCAATTTTGCTTTCAATCAAAGTTTTGAATTCTGCAAACTCATTTTTATCACCGACCAAAACAGCACCAATTAACAAGTCATCTTTTACAATACATTTCTTATAATACCGCTTAGAGAGGTCTGTAAATATAATTTCCTCATAACTTGGGTCATTTTCAGGAACCGAAATTTCGCCAATACTACAAAGGTTTAAATCGTTAAATTTTAAAATATTCATTAATACAGAACCTTTGTAAGCTTCACTTATATCGCCTGCTATAAAATTGGCTAAAATACCTGCTTGTTCTTCTGCCGCAGATGTAATTCCGAATAACTTATTGTTAAATTCTGCAATTTCTCCAATAGCAAAAATATCTGGATGTGAAGATTGTAAATGCTGATTTACTTTCACTCCGCGTCCGCAAACAATGCCGTTATTTTTAGCAATTTCTATATTTGGACGTGTACCAATTGCGTAAACAATTGCATTGGCAGTTATGTATTTTCCACTCTTTAGGTTGATTGTTAATTCGCCCGTATCTTCATCGTCAAAAACAGTACTTACTTCGTTATCAAAATAAATTTGAATGCCTCTTTCTTGTACATTCAAAGACAATAATTTACTAGATATTTTATCTAATTGACGCTCCATTAATCGAGAGGCTCTTTGCACAATTGTAATCTTTACACTCTTATGCTTCATCGCCGCTGCCAATTCCAATCCTAACAAACCTCCTCCAACAATTACAACATGTTGCTCTTCTGGAGGTAAACCCGTATCGTCAAGATATTTTTTAAATTGATCCGCATCAACTTTGTTGCGCATGGTAAATCTGCCACGCAAATCTATTTGTACATCTTTTGGAACAAAGGGCCTACTTCCTGTTGCTAAAATTAACCGATCAAACAGATGTGTTTTTCCTTTAGAGTCTTTAACTACTTTTGTCTCTTTATCAATCTTCTCAATAGTCGTTTCAGGATGAATTTTAATGTTTAAGTTGTTCAATTCAACATTTTTTATCTTCAATAATTGTTCCCAACTTAATTCTTCTGTAATATATTCTGGTAATAAAACTCGATTATAAAATAAGTTTGATTCTTTTGAAAATACATGAATTTCGTCCACCTCATTATAATCTCTATAATTTTGTAAAAATCGAAAAGCAGCAGCTCCTGCTCCCGCAATTATTATCTTTTCTTTTGGCTTTTTATATTTAGAAACAGACACTGAAGTATACTTAAAATCAGGTTCTTTAGATATAGGGTCTATATGTGTGTTGGTTAAATTATTCGCTCTGTTTAAATTACTTTGCAGTACTTTTCCCCAATGCATGGGCAAGAAAACGACACCTTCTTTTATAGTATCTGTAACTTTTGCGCGAACTCTAACAACCCCATTTTGACTTTTTATTTCGGTAATATCTCCATCTTTAATATTATTTAAATACGCATCAATAGGGTTAATTTCTAAAACAGGCTTTGGATAGTGTGTTTTTAATCTAGAGACTTTTCCTGTTTTAGTCATGGTGTGCCACTGATCTCTAATTCGCCCAGTGGTTAAAATTAACGGAAATTCTTCGTTCGTTTTAACGGATGGATTCTCTATACTAGAGGGAATATTAAAAATTGCTTTTTGAGAAGGCGTATAAAACTTTTTATCTTCGAAAAGACGGGGCGTCCCTTTATGACGGTATTCATTTACGGGCCACTGAAAAGTTCCTTCACTTTTTAAACGATCATAATTTAAAAAAGAAACATCAATATTTGTGCCTTTTGTCATTAAGGCATATTCATCGTATATTTCTTCTGTACCATTATAATTAAAACCTCTAAAACCCATTCTTCGTGCAAAATCACAGAAAATTTCTACATCGGGTCTTGCTTCTCCTGGAGCTTCAATTTCTTTTGGTAAATAGGAAATTCTACGTTCAGAATTTGTCATCGTTCCTTCTTTCTCTAACCACGCAGCAGCGGGCAAAACCAAATCTGCATAGGCTAAAGTATCTGACTTATGAGAAATTTCTTGCACTACCACAAATTTAGAATTTGCCATTGCTTTTTCAATTCTGTGCGAATTTGGCATACTCACTAACGGATTTGTACAAGCAATCCAAACTGCTTTTAGTTTTCCACTTTCTAAAGCATCAAACATTTCTGTGGCTGTTAATCCTGGTTTTGGTGATATTTTATCAACCCCCCAGAATTGTGCAACTTCTCGTCTATGTTGTTCGTTTTGTAAATCTTTATGAACCGCTAATAAATTTGCCATTCCTCCAACTTCTCTACCTCCCATTGCATTTGGCTGCCCTGTTAAAGAAAAAGGACCCGCTCCTGGCTTACCAATCTGACCAGTAATCAATGACAAATTTAAGAGGGATGTATTTTTATCCGTTCCAATTACACTTTGATTTAAACCCATCGCCCACATACTGATGAACCCTTCAGAAAGACCAATCATTGCTGCCGCCTTTTGAATCTCTTTTGCGGGAACTCCGCAAATCTTAGAAGCTTCTTTTAAGGAAGTTTCAAAAATCACTTTTCTATAAGCATCAAAACTTTCTGTGTGTTTTTTTATGAAATCTTCATCAATTAAACCACTTTTATACAAACACCTACCAATGGCGTTATACAAAACAACATCTGTTCCTGGGGTTAATTGTATGTGTAAATCTGCAAAACTTGCTGAATCTGTTTTACGCGGATCTATCACAATGACTTTTACATTGGGATTTTCTTCTTTGTGTTTTTCAATTCGTCTAAATAAAATAGGATGACACCAAGCAGGGTTTGCGCCTGTTATTAAAAAACAATCCGCTAATTCTATATCTGCATATGAAATTGGCACACTATCTTCTCCAAATGTTTTTTTGTAGCCAACCACAGCTGAACTCATACAGAGACGCGAATTAGTATCTATATTATTGGTTCCCAAAAAACCCTTTGTCAGCTTATTTGCGATATAGTATTCTTCCGTTAAACTTTGTCCGGAAACATAAAAAGCAACAGCATCTGGACCATGTTTTTTTATAATTGATTTAAAAACATTGGCAGCTCTATCTAAAGCGGTATCCCAACTTACTCGCTCACGAGGATGAGAACGACTCCATCTCATCTCTGGATATAAAATTCGATCGGACGTATCATTGGCAACATAATGTAAATTCATCCCTTTGGAGCACAACATTCCTTTATTCACAGGGTGGTCTTTATCACCTGCAACAAAAATCTTGTTATTGATGTCTTTTTTTACAATAATACCACAACCAACTCCACAATAAGAACAGGTTGTTTTAATTTCATTTTTCATCATTTAAGCCACTATTTTATACGAAATACGACATTAAAACCTGACCAACCAAAGGTTGATTTTATTTTTCTGAATACCCTAAAAAAAAGGATCTTGAATTTTTCAATTAATAAAATATACATTAAAAATTGAAGTAATAACAAACTCAAAAGTAAGTATAAATACTTACTTTTCAAGCTAAAAAAGTACGTACAATATAATTATTAGTAAATTAATAATGAACCAATAGTGATTTTAAGAATTTGACAAAATTGAGGGTAAAAAACAGCTTTATTAGAGACTATATCAGTTGGTATTCTTTCGCTTTATTACTCAGTTCCATTAAATTTTTAGCCTCTAATTTCTTCATTAAATTAAAACGATGCACCTCTGCAGTGCGCTTGCTAATTTGTAATTCTTCGGCAATATCTTTATTGTTCTTTAACTCTAAAACTAAGGTTAATATTTGCTTTTCTCTTTTAGTTAATTTAAAAGGAAGTTCTTGAAACTCCTTTTGAGGTGTTCCCTTTTTAGTTGTAGCTCCATCTACAAAATTGTTCATTATAATAGAAGAAACATCTCCTGTAAAATACTTACCACCAGAGGCAACTTTACTTATTGCTTTCAAAAATTCTTTCTTACTTGCTCCTTTCAATAAATAACCGTCAGCTCCTGCTTGTATCGATTTTAAAACATATTCTTCAGAATCGTGCATCGAAAGCACCAATGTTCTTACATCTGTGTACTGTTTATTAATTTCAGTAACCACTTCAATTCCATTCATTTCTGGCATGCGAATATCAACAATAAGTATATCAGGTTTCTTTTTCGAAATGACCTCTAAAGCTTCTTTTCCGTTGGATGCTTCATCTATAACAGTAATTCCTGACTGGTCTTCTAAAAGTGCTTTGATACCATCTCTTACCAAAACATGGTCGTCTGCTAAAACTATATTAATCATAACTGTAGATAATTTATACGTACAAAAGTAGCCATTTTAAGTAAAACTACGTATTTAAATAGGGATATTTAATGTTACTCTTGTGCCTTTTCCAAGTTCAGAATTCAAGAACAATCTACCTTCAACAAATGTAATTCGTTCCTTCATAAAAGTCATGCCCATTCCTCCATCTCCATTCTTTACGTGCTTTACCTTTAAAGGTTCAAAACCTTGTCCATCATCATCCACAACGATACTTAATATTTTTTCACTGTGAGAAACTGCCACCAAAATATGAGAAGATTCAGCATATTTAATAGCGTTATTTATTGCTTCTTGGACAATTCTATAAATATTAATTTCAACAAGGGAATCTAAACGCTGATTATAGTCTGTTTTATTTAGAAATAAGATTTCTTTTCCCGTTAATCTTCCTAATTCTTGGGTTAGTTTTATCATTGCAGGAACCACTCCATGATCGGATAACTCTGGGGGAGTTAAATTAAAAGTGGCAGCTCTAACACCTTTTATAATATTTGTAGTTAAGTCCTTTAAATGTTCAATCTTAGAAGTTGTTTTCTGAATATCATTCATATTAATGCTTTCTAAATTGTATTTTAATCCAGTTAACATCTGACCAATTCCATCATGCACATCTTTTGCAATTCTGTTTTGTTCTTTTTCTTGGTTTTCTATAATCTTACTTGAAATTATTTTTTGCTGACTCATTTTCTCCTCAAAACTCTCTTTGGTCAATCTTTCAATTTCTATTTGACCTGCTTTTTTAGCAGTAATTTCTGAGGCGATAATTAACAATTCTGACTTATCTTCTGTGGGCCTATAGGGAACTATTGACATTTCTAACCAAATAGTTTCAGCGTCTTTTGTCGTTGCCTTAAGCTCGCCTTGCCAACCCGTTTTTTTATGTTTTGTGATTAAATCTTCAATTATTAACTGTTCGTTTTCATTATTTGATAAAATGTTCCAAAAGAACGTTTCTTTTTTAAATTTTGTGAATTTAAACAACCTTGAAAACTTATTTCCTATGTGAATTAAATTTCCGTTTGGAGAAATTCTTGCAAACAATAATGTTTCATCAATTGCTTGACTTAAAGCACGCAACTCTCTAATCGATTTTTCTTTAACAACACTCAACTCATCTGCATTAAAAGCCATCTTTTTAGCTTTTTTTTCTGCCGACAACAATTCTGAAAGTATCATTTTTATAGATTTTGCAGTAGGCAAAAAGATGAACACTAACTCCCCCAAAAGCAGCAACAATGTTAGTCCCATTAATAAGAACTCTAACTTTCTCAACCAAGCAACTTTCTCATTTGCTTCTAAATCATATTGATTCACAATTTCATCCATTATCAACAAAAAAGAACCTTCATTATTGGTTATTTTTTTGATTTCAGACACCAAGTAATCAATAGAAATTAAAGGATTTTTTTCTAGTTTTTGAAGGATTAATTTTGAAGCTTTCTGTATGGTGTCAAAAACAGGATTAATCGCAGTAAACTTTCTTTTTATTTGCACACTATTTTGTTTAGGAAGCCCTAAACTATCATTCCCTTTTTGCAGAGAGTTATGAGATAACTCCCATAGAAAAAGTGTTTTTTTTATATTATTTTTAAGGAAAATTCTATTTTTTTCATCCGAAGAAACTGAGAGGGAAACAATTTCTTTTGTTAGTTTCTGACTTAACATTCTTTGCCTACCAGCAATATTTATCACCGTAGAATCACTTTGTTGTTTGTCTAAATGATTGCGAACTAAAACCTGACTAATAATTACAGAAAAAGCAATGGTGCTTAAAGCAATAATATACAAACGACTTAATTTATCAAACGTTCTTTGGTCTAATGAATTGCCTTTTTTTGTCATTTTAAATTACAATTATTATGAAATGGCTTGCTTCACCAGCGCTAAACTTGCTTCAGAAAAAGGAATTAACAAAGCTGCAGCGTGTCCTTTTTCTGACATTTTAACCCATGTTTTTTTAAGGATATCAATTACTTTTTCATCTGTATGTTTTGCTACAAATGCGACAAGATAATACTCTAAAAAAACCAAACAGATAGTGTCTTCTAATATTTGAGACTCTTCATTTTTTTTGATGCCTTTTTTTAAAATAATTTTTTGAACTCTCTCAATAAATTGAGTTTCAAAACCAACTTCTTGCAAAATTTCTCCCGTAATCTCAGCATGCATCATTTTTAATTTTTGACGCCATTTTAAATACCCAACTCTGTCCATTGGATACTCGTTTCGCTGAATTTTCCAACGACAAATATGCTGTGCTCTTGCAGCAATCTTAAGGGCATCAGAGGCACTTGGATTAAAAGCTATCAACCTTCTTGTCATCCTTTGAGAGTACAATAGTTCTTTTGGATACGCTAAGTCGAGCACTTGATACGTATCTGCATCTTCAGCATTTTTCTTATCAATAATTGCAATGGCAGTTTCAAATTTTGTTGGCTTCATTTTTCCTTTTTATTTAAATGATTACTACCAAGTCTTTACTTAACAGTTTTCCTTTAAAATTATTTATTCTAAAAAGCCAATATACACATTTCCGTCAGTAATTTTAACAGGATAGGTGGCAATTTTTAAATCTTCGCCAGCTAAATTAGTACCATCTTCTAAAGAAAAATTCTTTTTGTGCAATGGGCAAGCAACTTTTGGAATTCCATCTTTATCACCAATCATTCCTAAAGATAATACCATTTCCATTTTATGTGGACATAGGTTTTGAGTAGCATACCATTTACCTGTTCTCACAAAGTTATACACAGCAATTTGCTTGGTTTTGTATTTTATACAAGCACCCGTATTTTCAGGAAAATCTTCTGTTTTACCAACTTTAAACCATTGATTTACATTTTCTTCTGAAACTGATTTGTATTTTTCTAATATTTCTTGCACGGTTTTAAATTTTAATGGTTGAAAAAAGTAGGTTTCTTTAGGAAGACTTATGAAGCCCTGTAAAACCTGAATAGTAGCCACTTATTTATTGTTTACTGGAAACTAATTTATACCCAAGCTTTTGGCTTTTTCTGATCACGCATAGGAACAAACTCAATGGTATCATCTGTGTCATCTGAATTCACAAAATGCTTAAAACGCTTCATTACTTCTTCACTTTCTATGGCTTGTTTCCATTCACATTCGTATCGATTTACAAGACCTTGCATTTCGATTTCTAAGTCTTGAGCAATACCCAGAGAATCTTCAACAACCACTTGCTTTAAATAAGCTATTCCTCCATCTAATTTGTCTAACCAAGGTGCAGTTCTTACCAAAGGACCCGCTGTTCTTATATAGAACATTAAAAATCTGTCTAAATATTTAACAACCGTTTCATCATCCAATTGTTCTGCTAATAAAACGGCGTGTTTTGGGGTTGCTCCACCATTTCCACAGACATATAAATTCCAGCCCCCCTCAACAGCAATCAAGCCAAAATCTTTACCCCTTGCTTCTGCACATTCTCGAATACAACCCGAAACGCCTCCTTTTAATTTGTGCGGAGAACGCAGACCTCTGTATCGATTTTCGATATCGATAGCAAAGGTCACACTTTCATGCATTCCATACCTACACCAAGTGGCACCTACACAACTCTTTACAGTTCTTAACGATTTTCCATAGGCATGCCCACTTTCAAAACCAGCGGCAATTAGTTCTTTCCAAATCATTGGCAATTCATGCACTTGTGCACCAAATAAATCGATTCTTTGTCCTCCAGTAATCTTTGTATATAAATCGTATTTTTTTGCAACTTCTCCAATAACAATTAATTGATCTGGCGTAATTTCTCCAGCAGCAACTCTTGGCACAACAGAGTAAGTTCCATTTCTTTGGATGTTTGCCAAAAAGCGGTCATTTGTATCTTGAATGGTCGGTTGACGGTTTGGAGTTTCCATCGTTACCGTTGCAAAAATTGAGGCCACTAAAGGCTTACATATTTCACAACCATGACCTTTCCCAAAAGTATTTAAAACCTCTTCATAATCAGAAACTTGACTTACTTTTACCAAATCATACAGCGCTTGTCTATTGTAATCAAAGTGCTCACAGATCGTTTCTTTTACTTCTTTCCCTAGTGATTTTAACGTTTCATTTATCAAATCCGTAACCATGGGCTTACAACCTCCACAACCAGTTGTTGCTTTTGTTTTGTCAATTACATCGCCCAAATTATTGCAACCCCCTTCGGTAATTGAAGAGCAAATATCTCCTTTACTAATAGACTCACAAGAACATACTTGGGCAGTATCTGGCAAATCTAAAACACTCCCAAAAGAGGAACCTCCTTCGCTTGCCGGCAAAATTAATTGAGACGGATCTTCAGGAATTTTCATTCCATTTAAATAAACTTGGTGCAACATATTATAGTCAGATGCATCGCCAACTAAAATTCCACCTAATAAACTTTTCCCGTCTAAACTTATGTTGATTCTTTTGTATAAATGTTGCGTTTTATTTTCAAAAATTATGGAATGTCCTTTTGATGCAGGCATAAAAGGTTCACCAAAACTTGCGACATCTACACCAATCAATTTTAATTTGGTAGACATATCTATTTCGTCTGGCATTTGACACGCTACTTTACTAATAATTTGATTTACTGCAACTCCAGCCATATCATAACCTGGCGCAACTAAACCATAAATCATTTCGTTATACAAAGCAACTTCACCAATTGCAAAGATATGTTCGTCTGAAGTTTGCATTTTGTTATTGACTACGATTCCTCCACGAGCTCCCATTGTCAGTCCACAATTTACTCCCAACTCATCTCTTGGACGAATTCCTGCAGAAACAACCAACATTTCTACGTCCAAAACATCCTCTTCTCCAAATTCCATTCCGACAATCGCCTCTTCTCCTAAAATTTGTTGAGTTGCTTTGTTAAGATGGATGTTTAATCCGATGGACTCTAATTTTAATTGTAATACTTTACTACTTCTAGCATCCAATTGTCTGGGCATTAATTTAGGAGCAAATTCTACAATATGGGGTTCTAAACCCATATCCATTACTGCTTTTCCTGCTTCTAAACCTAACAAACCTCCACCTAACACGGCAGCTCTTGCATGTGGATTCTTCGCTTTTAGTTTTGCTGCATACCCCAACATTCCTTCTAAATCTTCAATCGTTCTGTATACAAAAACACCTTCTTTTTCTACTCCTTTTATTGGTGGAACAAATGCAGATGAACCGGTAGCTAAAACTAAATAATCGTATGTAAGCTGGCGACTCTTTGCTGTAATTATTGTTTTGGTTGTCCTAAAAATGTTGTCCACTTTTTCATCAACAATTAAATCAATATTATTTTCTTTATACCAAGCTGCAGGAGCCATTTCCAAAGCTTTTGCATCTTGGTTTTCAAAAAAGGCACTTAAATGAACTCTGTCATAAGCGGGTCTTGGCTCTTCACCAAAAACAGTGATTTTAAAATTTTTACTTTCTGATGAAGCGACCAATTTTTCACAAAACTTATAACCAACCATCCCATTACCGACTACAATAATTTTTTTCATAACTACGTATTTAAAAAACAAAATTAAGTATTATTACTTATTTTTGTATTGATTATTGAGTTGTTTTTACGTAGCAATCAAATTTTTATTAATTTGAAAATATAGCACCTTCTTATTAAATATTCCATAAAATAAAATTACAGGAAATAGGAATTCTGCATTTCAAAAGTTTGGGGTATTAATGATTTGTTTTTAATACCTTTGAATTTCCTAAAATTAAAAAATGAACGAATTTATCCTTTTCTTTAAAATAGGTCTTAACCATGTATTAGACTTTTCAGCATATGATCATATTTTATTTTTAGTTGTTTTGACTGTTGTTTTCAGTTTTAACCAATGGAAAAAAGTACTTTGGTTAGTTACTTTTTTTACAATTGGCCATGCGCTTACTTTAGCTTTATCTACCTATGGTATTTTAAAAGTAAAAATGAATTTGATTGAGTTTTTAATACCACTCACCATTCTTATCACAGGAACTGTAAATGTTTTCACTGCTAAGAGTGCCTCCACAGGAAAAGAAAACACCAACTTTATTTTTGCGGTTTTTTTTGGCTTAATTCACGGGTTTGGTTTTTCTAATTACTTTAAATTAATGGTTGGCAAAGGAGACGATACCTTTTTTCCTTTATTAGAATTTGCTTTAGGAATAGAAGCTGCACAAATTATTATTGTTTTAGGGATTTTAATAATTGCAACAATTCTTCAACATTTCTTTAGAACGACCAAAAGAGATTGGATTTTAGTTTGTTCGTCTATTGTAATTGGTTTTGCTTTGCAAATGATGCTAGCGCGCGTATTTTGGTAAAATGAAATTTAGAAGGAACATCAATAGAAAACCAAAAACGAAACAGCCCTTTTTTATTCAAAATTTTGTTTGTTAATTAACGCCTTATTTCTGCAAATATTTTTACTTTCGTTCCAATGACTGAAAAAAAACAATTAAAATACGATAAGGCCTATTTAAAAATGGCTCTTGAATGGGGTAAACTCTCTCATTGTAAGCGAAAACAAGTCGGTGCTTTGATTGTAAAAAACAGGATGATCATTTCGGATGGCTTTAACGGAACGCCTACTGGTTTTGATAACTGCTGTGAAGATGAAGAAGGTGTAACAAAATGGGAAGTATTACATGCAGAAGCCAATGCAATATTAAAAGTTGCATCCTCTACTCAATCTGCAAAAGGAGCTACGCTATACATTACTTTATCTCCTTGCACACAATGCAGTAAATTAATTCATCAAGCAGGAATAAGGCGTGTTGTTTTTGCAAACTCATATAAAGATAAATCTGGAATCGATTTTTTAGAAAAAGCAGGCGTAGAAATCATGCATTTACCCTATGAAAAATAAAAATAACTTTCCGATATACTTCTCTTTTGCTATTGTATTTGGTATCATCATTGGTATTTCCCTAAATGGAAACCCAACTGATATATTCTCTTTAACTAAAAAATCTTCACAAGAAAAGAAGATAAAAAGACTCATCAATTTTATTGAAAAAGAGTATGTAGACAATATAAATACTGACGAACTTTTAGACGGAGCAATAACACAAATACTAGGTAAATTAGACCCACATTCTGTATATATTCCTAAAGAAAACTTACAAGAAGATAGAGAAAGGTTGCAGGGTAATTTTGTAGGAATTGGCGTTCAGTTTAGAATGATAAACGACTCAATTACTGTTATTCAACCCATCAAAGGGGGACCAAGTATTCTTGCAGGTATAAGAGCTGGAGACAGAATTTTAATAGCAGATAAGGATACTTTATTTGGTAAAAACATCTTTAGCAACAAAGTGCCCAATTATTTAAAAGGAAAGCCTGGAACGAGGGTTGCACTTCAAATTTACAGAAAAAGCACTGATTCTCTTTTTAATCTTGCTATAACGCGTGGAAAAGTCAACATTAAAAGTGTTGATCTCGCCTATATGCTCAACGATCGTCTTGGGTATATAAAACTAAATCGATTTGCAGAAAATGCTTTCACAGAATTTAAGTCTTCTTTAAACAACTTGTTGGCTGCTGGAATGACCAATTTGGTCTTAGATCTCAGAGGAAACGGGGGTGGTTTTATTCACATTGCAGAGCGTATTATTGACGAATTTTTAGAAGAAGACACCTTGATTGTGTTTACCACAAACAACAAAAATGAAACAGAAGAATACTTTGCAACGGCTCAAGGCGATTTCGAAAAAGGAGGTTTGTATGTTTTAATTGATGAAAATTCCGCATCTGCTTCCGAAATTGTTGCAGGAGCCTTACAGGACAATGACAAAGGAACTATTATTGGTCGCCGGTCTTTTGGAAAAGGGCTTGTACAAGAAGACATGGATTTGGGAGATGGTTCTTTCGTTCGTTTAACAATTTCTCGTTACTACACACCAACAGGGCGTTCCATTCAAAAAACATATGCTAAAAAAGGCAATAAAAATTACTACAGAGAATCTCAAGAAAGAATTTCTAGTGGAGAACTATTAAACAAAGACAGTATAAAAGTGGTAGATTCCTTAAAATTTATTACTCCAAAAGGGAAAGTCGTTTATGGTGGAGGTGGAATTATTCCAGATGTTTTTGTACCCATAGACACCACTTCTTATTTCTCTAATTCCTACTTTAATTCTATAAATGATTTTGCCTTTAAATATGTAGATAGCAATCGAAAGTCATTAGAAAAATGGACAATAGATGGTTTTATTAAAGACTTTGACAAAAGCGAAACTGTTTTAAATCAATATTTATCTACTCTTAAAAACAGCACAGCACCTTCTTTTAAAATTAAACAAGGTTTAAAGAAATACTTAAAAACCGCTATTGCAAATACTCTTTTTGGCGATGTCGGTTTTTACCGAATCATCCATCAAGATGATAAAATGCTACAAAAAGTAATCGAAATAGAAAATTCAAACTAAACAATCGTCATTCCAGTAAACAGGAAACACCAGTTGTCATTAATTCCTTAATTTAAAAAAAAGGCGTATTTGGTTTTACATACCTGCACGAATCCTCCTATTTTAAAGTTTTTTTGCTGTCTCTCATCAATTATAATTTCATCAATAATCATCCCACACAACAGAATCAATAAAACCAATTCATGTATCATATTTGTTAATGAAAGTTTCGCTGTTTTCTGCGACTTATATTGTATATTTGCATACTATTTAGATTTAATCTATATAAAATTATGATAAAAGTTTCAGACACAGCAAGGAAAAAAGTCGAACAATTAATGACCGATGACGGTTTTGATGTAACGAAAGATTTTGTGAGAGTTGGTGTAAAAAGTGGTGGTTGTTCGGGTTTGTCGTATGACTTAACCTTTGATAATAAAAAAGAAGAAAACGATAAAGTTTTTGAAGAAAATGATGTAAAAATTATTGTAGACAAAAAAAGTTTTTTATATCTCGTAGGAACTACTTTAGAATTCTCAGGAGGATTAAACGGAAAAGGATTTGTATTTAACAATCCAAACGCAAACAGAACTTGTGGATGTGGAGAGTCCTTTAGTTTGTAAAAAACTACAAGAATTTAGTAATTGAGAGTAAAAATATCTCTAAACAATTATTGAAATTCATTAACTATTTAAGAAAGAGTCAGATTTATTAAATCTTTTAATAACTATGAAATATACAGAAGACGATTTAGAAAAAGAATTAGAAACCCAAGAATATAAATACGGTTTTTATACAGATATTGAAAGTGAAACCTTTGCAAAAGGGTTGAATGAAGAGGTAGTAATTGCAATTTCTAAAAAGAAAAATGAGCCCCAATGGATGACAGATTGGCGTTTAGAGGCCTTTAGAGTTTGGAAAAAAATGGAGGAACCAGAATGGGCAAATGTTCGTTATGAAAAACCAAAATTTCAAGACATTGCGTATTACTCTGCACCAAAAGAAAAACCAAAATTAAATTCTTTAGATGAAGTAGATCCAGAATTACTAGACACTTTTAAGCGTTTAGGAATTTCTCTGGATGAACAAAAAAAGTTAGCCAATGTTGCCGTAGATATTGTAATGGACTCTGTTTCTGTAGCAACTACTTTTAAGAAAACATTAGGCGAAAAAGGGATCATTTTTATGCCAATTTCTGAAGCAATTCAAGAACATCCCGCATTGGTTAAGAAATATTTAGGGAGTGTTGTTCCCACAACAGACAATTTTTATGCAGCATTAAATTCAGCAGTATTTTCTGATGGCTCTTTTTGTTACATTCCAAAAGGCGTTCGTTGTCCTATGGAATTATCTACCTATTTTAGGATTAATGAAGGAGGAACAGGGCAGTTTGAAAGAACGTTAGTTGTTGCAGACAAGGGAAGTTTCGTTTCCTACCTAGAGGGTTGTACGGCGCCAAGTAGAGATGAAAATCAATTACACGCTGCCGTAGTAGAATTAATCGCAATGGATGATGCAGAAATTAAATATTCTACCGTACAAAACTGGTATCCAGGAAATAAAGAAGGAAAAGGTGGTGTTTATAATTTTGTAACCAAAAGAGGTATTTGCGAAAACAATGCAAAAATTTCATGGACACAAGTAGAAACAGGTTCTGCTGTAACTTGGAAATATCCTTCTTGTATTTTAAAAGGGAACAATTCTGTGGGTGAGTTTTACTCAATTGCAGTGACTAACAATCATCAGCAAGCAGATACAGGAACAAAAATGATTCACTTGGGTAAAAACACCAAGTCAACTATTATTTCTAAAGGAATCTCTGCAGGACATTCTCAAAATTCTTATAGAGGATTAGTTCAAATAAATTCTAGAGCAGAAAATGCTCGTAATTTTTCTCAATGTGATTCTCTATTAATGGGAAATGCATGTGGTGCACACACGTTTCCTTATATTGAAGTAAAAAATAAGTCAGCGCAAATAGAACACGAAGCAACGACAAGTAAAATTGGTGAAGAACAATTATTTTACTGTAATCAACGTGGAATTGATACTGAAAAAGCAATTGCATTAATTGTAAACGGATTTAGTAAAGAAGTGTTGAATAAATTGCCAATGGAGTTTGCCGTCGAAGCGCAGAAGTTGTTGGAAATTAGTTTAGAGGGTTCCGTAGGTTAAACTTTTGAAGGTTTATTTGTTTGTGCGCTAAGTCGTTTCAACTACAAACCAAATAGATAAACAAAAAATATCAATTATTAAATAATGCTTATAGCCAAAAAGCTAAAAGCCAATAGTATAAATAGAATGTTAAAAATAGAAAATTTACAAGCAAGTATCGATGATAAATCAATTTTAAATGGATTGAATTTAGAAGTGAAAGCAGGAGAAGTGCACGCGATTATGGGACCAAATGGTGCTGGAAAAAGTACCTTAGCGAATATTATTGCAGGAAAAGAAGAGTATGAAGTTACAAACGGAACCATTGAATTACATGGAGAAGACATTAGCGAATTAGCACCCGAAGAAAGAGCTCATAATGGGGTCTTTTTATCGTTTCAATATCCCGTAGAAATTCCTGGAGTTTCTGTTACAAATTTTATTAAAACCGCTATCAACGAAACTCGAAAAGCAAAAGGTCTAGAAGATATGCCTGCAAAAGACATGTTAAAAATGATTCGTGAGAAATCTGAATTATTAGAAATAGACCGCAAGTTTTTGTCTCGTTCTTTAAACGAAGGTTTTTCGGGAGGCGAAAAGAAACGTAATGAAATATTTCAAATGGCAATGTTGGAACCAAAGTTAGCCATCTTAGATGAAACAGATTCTGGGTTAGATATTGATGCTTTGCGTATTGTTGCAAACGGAGTAAATAAATTAAAATCTAAAGACAATGCGGTCATTGTAATTACGCATTACCAACGTTTATTAGATTATATTGTCCCTGATTTTGTTCATGTTTTATATGATGGTAAAATCGTGAAATCTGGCGATGCTTCTTTAGCTTTAGAGTTAGAGGCAAAAGGATATGATTGGATAAAACAAGAATTGGTTTAGTAAACAGAGTTCCTAAAGTTTATAAGGTTAAGTCATTAACTTTTCAACTTTCAAACTAGAAAAACAATGGAATTAAAAGAAAAAATAGTATCCTCTTATGTTGCTTTTGAAAACAAAGTAGACATGAATTCTGACATACACGAAATAAGATCAAAAGCACTTCAAAATTTTGAAGATTTAGGTTTCCCTACTAAAAAATTAGAAGCATGGAAATACACTTCTTTAAACGCTGTTTTAAAGGAAGATTACAGCTTATTTCCAGAAAAAGAAAACACGATTGAATTAGCAGATGTAAAAAAGTATTTTATCAATGATATCGATGCATATAAACTTGTTTTTATTGATGGAAAATTCAGCTCTTTCTTATCAGAAACTACCCATGATACTTTTGATGTTTGCTTAATGTCTTCTGCACTGGCAAAACCAAAATACAAAGCTGTTATTGAAAACTACTTCAATAAAATAGCAAAACAAGACAATTTAACCTCCCTGAACACGGCTTTTGCAAATGAAGGTGCTTACATCTACATTCCTAAAAATGTTGAAGTAGAAAAACCAATTCAAATCCTCAATTTTACGACTGGCTCTGAAGCGGCAATCTTATTACAGCCTAGAAATTTAATTGTAGTTGAACAGAATGCACACGTTCAAATCATAGAGCGTCATCAAAGTTTAACCTCCCATCCTGCTTTAACAAATGCCGTTACGGAAATTTTTGCAGCAAAAGACGCAACTGTCGACCTTTATAAAATTCAAAACGATGCTACAAATGCTTCTTTGGTAGACAATACTTATATCGAGCAGAAATCCAATAGTGTTGTTTCTGTACATACTTTTTCTTTTGGTGGAAACATTACTAGAAATAACCTAAACTTTTATCAAAGAGGAGAACACATTGATTCTATTTTAAAAGGAATAACAATTATTGAAGGAAAACAACACGTAGATCACCATACTTTAGTGCATCATATTGAACCTAATTGTGAAAGTCATCAAGATTATAAAGGAATTTATGATGAGCGCGCTACAGCCGTATTTAATGGTAAAGTTGTTGTAAACAAAGAAGCTCAAAAAACAAATGCATATCAGCAAAATAATAATATTTTAATAAGTGATAAAGCAACGATCAATGCCAAACCACAACTCGAAATATTTGCTGATGATGTAAAATGTTCTCATGGTTGTACGATTGGACAATTAGATGATGCTGCATTATTTTATATGCAACAACGTGGAATTCCTAAGAAAGAAGGGAAAGCATTATTAATGTATGCCTTTGCTAACACGGTTTTAGAAAGTGTAAAAATACCAGAAGTAAAACAACGAATTACCAAGTTAATCGCTGAAAAATTAGGCGTTGATATTGGTTTTGATTTATAGGCAACAAGTTGCTTTTTGTATAAAAATTTAACCACGCTATTTGCGTGGTTTTTTTGTGAATTAAAAAAATCGACTATTTTACACTTTCTAAAACCCCTTTCAAAAACTCATTTTCGTCAAAGTTAGACAAACCAAAACGAACAATTACCATTTCTTGACTAGGTAAAACGTAGACTCTTTGACCTTGATAACCGTCAGCAAAATAGATGTTTTTTGGAACATCTTTGAATAGGTTTTTTGTATTTAGCCAAAATTGTGCACCATAAGTTCCGTTAGACGTTGGTGTTGGTGTGGTTATATAATCTACCCAATCTTTGGCAAAGAGTTGTGTGCCATTCCAATTTCCATTATGAAGATATAACAACCCAAATTTTCCCCAATCTCTAGCTGTTGCCCAAGAATAAGAGGACGCTACATAATTCCCGCTTAAATCAGCTTCTAAAACCATGGAATGCATTCCTATCTTATCAATAAAATCTGCATACCAAAAATCTAAATACGCTTGGTGTGTTTTAAACTGGCCTCTTAAAATTCCTGATAATAAATTGGTTGTTCCAGAAGAATAATTCCAGGTTTCATTTGGAGCACCAACGAAAGGTTTATTTTCTTGCATCTTTGTCATATCGCGCTCCAAAAATAACATTTTAGTCGCGTCAGAAATTTCATCATAATTTTCATCCCATGCTAAACCAGAGTTCATTTGTAATAAATTATGAATGGTGATCTCTTTTCGCGCATCCTTTTGCCAAGAGGCAATTGGTGCCTTGTCTTGCACATTAATTTTCCCTTGGTATTGCAGCACTCCAAAGACAGTACTCAAAATACTCTTGGTCATCGACCATCCTAAAATTTTAGATTTATTATGAAATCCTTCCGCATACTTTTCTGAAATAATTTGATCTTTATAAAGAACAATTACGGCTCTTGTTTTATTCTTTTTTTCGAATACTGAATCCATTACAATATTCAATTTTTGATAGTTTATCGTTGAAAATAAGGTGTCTTTTTGCACTCCATTTCCATATGGATAAGGAGCTGTGTTGCTCATAGTAACTCTTTTAGGGACTATGTATTTTGCTGTTTCATCTTTTTCATTCAATGTTAAAACACTCCCTAAACCTTCTCTAAATACTGCCTTTCTTGTCAAAAGTCCAAAAACAGAAGAGGTTGCTCTCTTCTTTTCTAAATCAATCGCGTTTGAAGCCAAATTTACGGGTGAAAAATTATTGTCAGTACGATCTGTAAAGGCTAAAGTTCTCTCTGCAATAAAAACAGCCGAAGCGGTATTTTTTGCAGAATAACCTGCTAAAATGTTCAATTTTGAATAATTGTAAACCACTAAAATTGTGATTACAACAGCGAATAAAAGTAAAATTCTCTTAAAAATTTTCATTAAAAATATAGTTTATACTGCGTTATGTTTTAACTGGCTCAGTAAGCCCTTCTTAAAACATTGCTCAGCGTGATACATTAAAATTTATAGGTCTGCATTAAGTTATTAAATTGGTATTATTTATGTAAAAATAAGAAAATCATATTGTCTTTTCCATCAGTTTAAAGCTTCATCGTTTATCTTTGTCCTATTAAATTAACATTCCTATGATAAATGTTGCCAAAATTCGTGAAGATTTTCCCATTCTAAAAAGAACTGTTCATGGAAAACCTTTAGTATATTTTGATAATGCGGCTACTTCACAAACGCCACAAGTTGTTATTGATACGATTGTTGCTTATTACAGCAATTACAATTCGAATATTCACAGAGGTGTGCATACGTTGAGTCAAGAGGCTACAGACAAATATGAAGAAGCACGAATCAAAGTACAACAGCATTTTAATGCAAAAGAAGCCTATGAAATTATTTTAACTTCTGGCACAACGCACAGTATCAATATGGTTGCCGCTGGCTTTGAATCGCTTTTAAAAAAAGGTGATGAAGTGATTGTTTCTGCTTTAGAACACCATTCTAATATTGTGCCTTGGCAAATGTTATGCGAAAAAACAGGCACAATTTTAAAGGTAATTCCGATGTTAGAAAATGGTTCTTTAGACATGAGTTCGTACCATAAACTATTGAATGAAAAAACAAAATTGGTGTTTTGTAATCATGTATCAAATGCTTTAGGAACTGTAAATCCAATTGAAGAAATTATTGAAGCGGCGCACAAAGTGGAGGCAGCTGTTTTAATTGATGGCGCACAAGCAACTCCTCATATAAAGCCAGATGTACAGGCTTTAAACGTTGACTTTTATGTAGCTTCTGCCCATAAATTATGTGGACCAACAGGGGTTGGTTTTCTATATGGAAAACAAGAATGGTTAGAAAAACTACCGCCCTATCAAGGGGGTGGAGAAATGATTGCTACGGTTTCTTTTGAAAAAACAACCTATGCAGGTTTGCCTCATAAATTTGAAGCAGGAACACCCAATATTTGTGGTGGAATTGCTTTTGGAGCTGGGCTAGATTATATGAACGCAGTGGGTTTTGAAAACATTGCTTCTTATGAACACGAACTATTAGTTTACGGAACACAAGAACTCTTAAAAATTGAAGGCGTAAAAATATACGGAACCACTGCTGAAAAGACGGCTGTCATCTCTTTTAACGTAGGTGAAATTCATCCGTATGATATTGGTGCCATTTTAGATAAACTTGGCGTAGCGGTAAGAACAGGACACCATTGTGCACAGCCCATTATGGATTTCTATCAAATACCAGGAACCGTCAGAGCTTCCTTTTCTTTTTACAACACAAAAGAAGAAATCGATGTTTTTATTACAAGTCTTAAAAGAGCAGTAATGATGCTTTCTTAATCGAACTATTTCATTAAAACAAAAAAAGGGTTGAGAATTTAATTCTCAACCCTTTTTTTTATAACTAATTGTATTCTCTTATTGTAATGTTGGAGAATAATTTGTTGGATAATCGTCTGCTTTTGCCAAACCATTTGTAGCGGTCGTAAAATTAGAACCAAATTTAGCGTCAATAGCACCTAAAATTCTATTAGCCATTAATGCATATCCTCTAGCTGTTAAATGAATTCCATCTAAACTTACCAAACCTCCAGTGACTAAACTTGTTGTCATTGTATACCTATCAAATTGAATACCGCTAGCAGCTTCTCTTAAAATTGCATTTAAATCAATAACAGCAACATTTTCGTTAGAACTTGCAACGTCAGTAATAATAGCATTATATGCCTCTGTAGCTGTTGAAATTTTAGCCAGTTCATCGGCAGTTATTATCCATTCATCTGCTAATGCAACTCCAACTCCATTTACACTTGCTGGATTGTTAGGGTCAGCTAAAGTTCCTATAAAAGCAGAACCTGGTAAAACTAATAAATCTTCAGCAGTTGTTTGTCTATAAGAAGGAATACTAAGACCCGATAAATCTGTTAAATCTTCATCAATAATAACCACAGCATTTTGTCCAGCAGAAAAATTAATAGTTCTCTTTTCAACTTCTGCATCATCAATTAAACTATTTTGTTTTGCTACCAATAAACCACCATTATATAGGGCATAAGCAGTATTTACAGCTTCTGCTGTCGCTTCATCTAAAGGAACTGGATTATAGGGTACTGTCGTAAAAAAAGGTAATAATGTAATGTCTGGTACTGTTGCAATTACTCCTTTTGCTTCTCCAGAAGTCAATGTAGTTACCATTGCTCTAAATACTTGATCAAAAACTAAAGGGTTTGTAATGTCGTTTCCTCCATAGGTCCCTGGATTTAAATTTCCAGTTGGATTTGTTGCTGTTGGAGACTGATCTACACCTATCCCTCCAGAAGTAGCATAAGTTAAAACATCATTTTGTCCAATTTCTGATAGTGTAAAAAACGTTGGGCTTTGTGCCATGGCATCAGCTAAAACATTGGCTGTAGCACTAGTTGCCATTCTTGCATAATACGGATTCGCTAGTTCTAAAGGAACTCCTAATAAGCTTCCTAAACCATCAGCAAAAATATGAAAACTTTTTGCTCCTGGAATCCCATAATTATTAAAACCTCCTGTAAGAACCGTTGTTCCCTCTGTTGTTGGTATAGCGTCTAAACGTACTGGTCCAACACCATTAAAAGTCAATCTTGGTGCTTGTATAGTACTTCCTTCAAAAAGCATTCCTCCAATATTATCTTCCATTAAAGGTTGTGTAAAAGTAGCTCCTACTCCAAACTTTTTTGCTAATATGTTTGGAAAAGAATTTTCTTGCCCTGCTTTAAATAAAGCCCCATCCGTGAACCCTGCGGTAAATGAAGCGCCTACTGCTATGTAACTAGAGAAATCTAATCCATTGGTATTTAATGCTACCTCTGCCTGAACTGGGTCCGTTATTTTATCTAATTCGTTGTTTACATCACAAGACGCAACGCTAAATGACAAAAGTAACAATCCTATATATTTATAATTTTTCATAAAATGTCTTTGTTTATATTAGTTATTAATTGTCCAAGAAAGGTAGTACTGAGAACCTATTGCACCCACACCTGGAGCACTTAAATATTCTTTACCTGATAAGTTAGCGCCTCCTAATTTAAATACAGACTTCATACTTGGTACCGAATAATTTATTTGAGCGTCTAAAACTGTCCTCGCTTTTATCGTACCGTCTACGAAAGTAGATTCCCATCTGTATTTATCTTGCCATCTTGCATTGAAGTTAAAACCGAAATTTTTAAATAAATTGGTTTTACCAAACTGTAATTTTACTTTGTGTGCTGGTGTATTGAAACCTGCTTCAAAATCGGGATCTGATGCTTGGTCAAACTCAAATTCAGCATAGGTATAATTTAATCCTAAATCGAACCCTTTCAATATTTTTGTATTCAAACCAGCAGTGGCTCCATAAGAATTAATATCTGTTGAGGTATTCGAATACAATTGAAAGATTTTAAAACCACCTGTTAAATTGTAAGGAACAATTACATTTCTATTTGCAATAAAATCTTCATATTGATTGTAATACACACTTACATCTAACGTTACTCTTTTCGTTCCTGCTTTTACCAAACCTCTATACCCTATTTCGTAAGCGGTTACTTTTTCTGGTTTCACCAAAGATACATCCGCTTTTACCGTACCTCCACTTGCAACAGTATACGAATTTTCATAAGCATCTCTACCAGTTACAGTGTAAGTATTTCCATCATCATTATCTACAAAAGTTGTTGTGAATCTATCTAAATTGTCTTCAACACCACCTAATAAAATAGCACTCCCTACATCTAAACCAATATATTGATCTTGCGTTGTTGGATTTCTGAAACCTGTTTGAAAAGAGGCTCTAAAATTATTGTTTTTATTTTCTCCTCCTGCGAATGCGAATGAAACTCTTGGAGAAAAATTACCTTCAAAATTTTGAGCTTTGTCATAACGGATAGAAGCGGTTACTTTTAAACGGTCTTCATCAAGAAAACTCTTTTGGGCTTGCGTATATACACCGTATTCATCATAATTTATTGCGCCATTAGCAGGTCCATCTGTAAAAATATTTCCAAAAGAATTTAAAGCATATCTTCTGTAAGAACCTCCTACTTGAATTTCTGCAAAATCTACTACATCTCTAAAATTGTAATTCCCGTCTGCATGGTATAATTTTGTTTCATCTCTAAACTTTGCGCCTGTTTTTAAATCTGGATCAGAAATTACCGTATTAAAAGCAGTTTCAAATTCAGTGCTACCAGGCAAGAACCTTCCAGTATCTGCAACAGCTCTTGCTGCTGCATGAGAACTTGCGTCAACCCCAGGAATCGCTCCTAAATAAGCAGCTGCATATTGACGAAACCAATCTTCATCAGATTTCCATGCTCTGTTAATATTTAATGCGGCAAATAATGTATTGTAAGAATCTCCTGCATTTTCTCTAGTCGTATATCCTCTTACAAAAAAGTTTTTCCCTTTAACCTCCAGTCTGTGTTGGTCTAAGTAAAAGTTTTTGATACTATATTTCTGTCCACCTAGGTATTGTGTGTCACCAGTACCTATTTTTGAATTCCAGATAACTTCCAAACGATCATCACCAAAAGGGCGGTAATTTAATGAGGTGCCAAATTTTATACTTTTAACTCCGTAATCGATTAAATCTTTTTCATCGTATCCAGTTCTACTAACTTCACCGATTGCACCTCCTAAATCTGTAGAAGCAACATCTCCGAAAACATTCACACCATTATAGTTTGGATCAGAACTTCTGTCTCCAGAAATATACTCGTCTCCGTCTGTATTTCTATCGTCAGTTGCATACCAATCTGTTCCTTCTAAATAGGATAAGGTTGCTTTTGCTGCAAACTTATCAGAAAAGGCATAGGCCATTCTTATGTTTACGTCATGAAAATTATTATCTCCAGCTGCTTCTTGACTTGTAATTCCTTGTTTGTAAGAAAAACTAATTCCTTGATCGTCAAAAGGACTTTTACTGGTCATAAACAAAATCCCATTAAAGGCATTTGCTCCGTACAACGCAGAAGAGGCTCCTGGCAATAATTCTACTGTTTTTACGTCTAATTCAGACATTCCTAGTAAATTACCAATAGCAAAGTTCAATCCAGGTGCAGCATTGTCCATACCGTCTACCAATTGCATAAAACGGGTGTTTGAAAAGGTTGCAAAACCACGCGTATTTACAGATTTAAATGTTAAACTGTTGGTGTTTACATCTACTCCTTTTAAATTTTCTAAACCATCATAAAAAGAAGGTGCAGAAGTGTTCTTTATAGCTCTCGTGTCCATTCGTTCAATAGATACTGGAGATTCCATAATTCGTTCTGGAGTTCTAGAAGCAGAAACGACAATCTCATCTAGAGAGGTTTCGTTTTCGGTTAAACCAATATCTAGTTTTTGGTTATTATTTAAAATTTCAACTTTTTCTGTTTTGAATCCTAATACAGAAATTTCTATGGTAAAGGGTGGCTTGTCAGCAACATTTAACACAAAGTTCCCATCAAAGTCTGTAGTTGTTCCTACTGCTTTTCTAGAAATTTTTATGTTTGCTCCTGGAAGCGTATCACCAGTCTTTAGGTCTGTTATTGTTCCTGTAACGATGGTTTGAGCAACCATTGCAACACTACTAAAAGCTATAAGCCCAAGAAGTAAAATCTTTTTTATCATAATTTATAGGGGTTAAGTTAATTACATGCAAAGTACAATTTTTTTTGAATAAAATAATATTTAACATTATATTTTAAATTTTTGCCAAAATTTAGTTAAAATTTTTATGACATCAATAGTCTAAAAATCCCGCTTTGTGATATCACAAAAAAACATTAGTTATTGTACATTTGTACTTCTAATTAATTTTTACATTCTTGAAAGTAATTGAAAACATTGTTAATTTTTCTACAAACGAAAAAACTTTTGTCACCATTGGTACTTTTGATGGAGTACATTTTGGGCATCAAAAAATTATTGAAAAATTAGTTTTAGAAGCAAAAAAAGCAAAAAGAAAGTCCGTGTTACTTACTTTTTTTCCGCATCCAAGAATGGTGCTTCAGAAAGAAGCTTCTATTGCATTGATCAATACCATTGATGAACGTGCAAACCTTTTAGAAAAAACAGGTTTGGATTATTTAGTAATTCATCCTTTTAGCAAAGATTTTTCTAGAATGACGGCACTAGAATTTGTTCGTGATTTTTTAGTAAATCAACTGAATATTTCTAAATTAATTATTGGTTATGATCATCATTTTGGTAAAAATAGAGAAGGAAATATTGTTCAACTAACCGAGTACAGTCATTTATATGATTTTTCGGTGGAAGAAATTCCAGCGCAAGATATTGATGATGTTTCTGTCAGTTCTACTAAAATTAGACGCGCTTTAGCAAGAGGAAATTTGAACACTGCCAACAGTTATTTGGGGTATCATTTTATGCTAATAGGCAGGGTTGTTAACGGAAAAAAATTAGGCGGAAAAATTGGCTACCCTACAGCAAATATTGATATAAAAGAGAGTTATAAACTGATTCCTAAAACGGGGGTTTATGTTGTGAAATCAACCCTTGAAAACTCGGTCGTTTTTGGAATGATGAACATTGGAAACAGACCAACTGTGAATGGTAATCATCAAACGATTGAAGTTCATTTTTTTGATTTTAATCAAGACCTATACCATCAAAAATTGACCATAGAACTGCTTTGTTTTTTACGTGATGAAAAGAAATTTGAGACGGTTGATCTGTTAATTCTTCAATTGAAGAAGGATGAAAAAATTGCACGAGATTATATTGAAAGTACTCCCCTTTTTTAATTCCTCAAAAGGAACAACTCACTTGTTGTAACCTGGTATCATTTGAATAAAAACTTCCTTTTTTAGGATTGCAATACGCGTTAAGGATTGTAGTAAAAAGCCCGCAGAGAGGAACGAACGAGGACTTGAAACGAAAAGCCTGACCCTTGTGGTAACGCCCAAAAAAAAAGCATATTTATTATTTTTAGGATACCTCCGATGTGATTGAATTATTTATTATTGATTTAAGGGCAAATCAAAAACACAAATTATATCTTTGCATTTCTAAATTTCTAGACCAATGTTACAAGTACAATTTATTAGAGATCACAAAAAGGCTGTTTTACAAGGATTAGCAAAACGTAATTTTGCGAATGCTGAACGTATCATTGAACAAGTTTTAACTGCTGATGAAAATCGAAGAGGAACGCAAGTTCAGCTAGACAATACATTGTCTGAGTCTAATAAAATGTCTAAAGAAATTGGCGCTTTCTTTAAATCTGGAAAAGTACAAGAAGCAACATTATTAAAAGAAAAGACAGGTCAGTTAAAAGAAAAATCGAAAGCGCTTGCAGAAAAATTACAGGAGTATGCTTACGAATTACAAACCTTATTGTTTCAAATTCCAAACATTCCTCATACTTCGGTAAATGCTGGAACCTCTGAAGAAGATAATGAGCAAATTTTTAAAGAAGGACTGGTTCCTGATTTGGGAGAAAACGCACTTCCTCATTGGGAACTAGCAAAGAAATATGACATCATCGATTTTGAATTAGGAAACAAAATTACGGGTGCTGGTTTTCCTGTTTATAAAGGAAAAGGTGCAAAATTACAACGTGCATTAATCAATTATTTTTTAGATAAAAACACAAAAGCTGGGTATACTGAAGTGCAAGTTCCACATTTAGTAAATGAAGCTTCTGCAACCGCTACAGGTCAATTGCCAGATAAAGATGGGCAAATGTATCATTGTACGGAGGACGATTTGTACTTGATTCCTACTGCAGAAATTCCAATTACAAATATGTTTCGTGGCAATTTAATGCACGAAGCAGACTTCCCCATAAAAGTTACGGGATATACACCTTGTTTTAGAAGAGAAGCAGGCAGCTATGGCGCCCATGTTCGTGGTTTAAATAGGTTGCATCAATTTGACAAAGTAGAGATTGTAAGAATTGAACATCCTGAGACTTCTTATGCTGCTTTAAACGGCATGGTAGAACACATTAAAGATATTTTAAGAGAATTAAAATTGCCTTATAGAATTTTACGCTTATGTGGTGGAGACACTGGTTTTACGGCTGCATTAACTTTCGACTTTGAATTGTTTTCTGCAGGACAAGACCGATGGTTAGAAATTAGTTCTGCCTCAAATTTTGAAACATTTCAAGCAAATAGGTTGAAACTTCGTTTTAAAAACAAGGAAGGAAATAGCGAATTGGCGCACACCTTAAATGGAAGTTCTTTAGCTTTACCGAGGGTTTTAGCTGGAATCTTAGAAAATTATCAAACAAAAGAAGGAATTAAAATACCAGAAGTATTAGTGCCTTATTGTGGGTTTGATTTTATTGGTTAATCCTTTTTTGTTGTTGGTTTTTAGAAAACATCAACTAAAATTAATTAGCAACAACAGCGACCATTAGTCTTTTGTATTTATTCATTATTAAAAGTGCCTTCAAATAAGCACTAATTTGTCCGTTTTTCATAAAAAATTTTGAATTGTGTTTTGCAATTTCGTATTGGTTTTTAAAATCTCTCATCATCTTAATTTGTTAGTTCACTTATAGTGTAGTCAATTTTTGTGCCAGAACCATTCAAAGGAACCGCTCAAAATTGATGGATTTAATAATATTTTAAACTTTTTCTTACTTATCTTTGAATTAAATGAAAAAACTTTGTTTACTAATTTTTCTTACGATTACTAGCTTTAGCTACGCTCAAAATGATTATTTATTGGGAGAAAGCTACTATAGAGAAGGGGCCTATAAAAAAGCAACAGAAGTTTTTAAAAAATTATATTCCAAGAGCACATTTAATACGACTTATTTAAGCCGATTAATTTCTTGCTATCAAGAGACTCAACAATTTTTAGAGGCCGAAAAGCTGTTAAAATCTAAATTGAAAAAAAATCCACATCAAAGTTATTTATATGTCTATTTAGGTTACAATTACGAGCGACAACAACGCATGGAATTGGCTAAGAAAAATTATGATTTAGCATTGGCATCTATTGACAAAAAAAGCACCTATGGTGGAACAATAGGGCTTATTTTTAAAAACTACAGCCTTTTAGACAAAGCTATTTTAGCTTATGAAAAAGTAATGGCAAAAAATAAAAATGCAAATTATAATATTCAAATTGCACAGATTTATGGAGAAAAAGGCGCGCTTAGAAAAATGTTTGAATCCTATATTCAACTGGTAGATAAAAAAGAAGAAAATTTAAATATCGTTCAAAGATATACAAGTAAATATATTACTGATGATGCAGAAAATGAAGCCAATATCATCTTCAGAAAAACACTGTTAAGAAAATCTGCGAGTAACCCAAAAGATGTTTGGAACGTCTTGTTAAGCTGGTTGTTTACGCAACAAAAAAGCTACCAAAAAGCGTTGGTACAAGAAAAAGCATTATATCAAAGAAACCCAACAGATTTGAGTGCTATTTATAGCTTAGGGAAAATAGCTTTTGAAAATAAAGATTATACTACCGCGAAAGAATGTTTCTCTTTTATAACGCAAAAAACAACCTTAAAGGAAGAGAAAATTGAGGCTTTTTTATTCCTTACAAAAATCAGTGCTGCCAATAATATCCCTGAAACAGAAAAATTATTTCAATCATTATTTAACGAATTTGGTAAAAATAAACTAACGATAAAACTACAGGTAGCTTACGCTGATTTTTTAACGTTTCATCTAAACAAGCCTTATGAAGCCGAAGATGTTTTAGAAAAGGCATTGGTTTTTTCTCACTCAAAATTTGATAAAGCAAGGATAAAATTAAAGTTAGGAGATATTTTAGTTTTCATAGGAAAGTACAACAAGGCCTTACGGTATTTTTCTCAAATTCAAACCCAACTTAAAAACCATGAACTAGGGCAACAAGCGCGTTTTAAAGTGGCACAAACAAGTTACTTTAAAGGCGATTTTCCTTGGGCGAAAGCACAATTAAAAGTGCTAAAAAGTGCTACGACACAATTGATTGCTAATGATGCGCTAGCCCTGTTTTTAATCATAACAGACAATGAACCTGTAGATGAAATTCCTTCTGGGTTGATACAATATTCCAAAGCAGCACTGTTATCTTTTCAGAACAAAACACAACAAGCCATTGACACTTTGAGTGTTATCAATAAAAATTTCAAAGGGCAGCCTATTGAAGATGAAGCCCTTTTTAAACAAGCGAAACTGTTCCTCAAAATAAACCAATATGAAGCTGCAATTATTAATTTTGAAAAAGTAATCTCGTTAAATCCAACAGGTATTTTAATTGATGATGCCTATTATGAATTAGCAGAATTGTACAAAAATCATTTAAAAAGCCCAGAAAAAGCATCAGAATACTATCAAAAGATTATTTTTGAACATTCTTCCAGTATTTATTTGGTAGATGCCCGGAAAAAATACAGAACAATCAGAGGAGACGAAATTTAGTTATGGCTTGTTTTTGGTTTCAATCATCCCCTAAAAAAAACTTTTACCAACAACTAATGATCATAAACTAACAACCAATATGTACATATACAACGTAACGATCAATATTGATGAAGCTGTTCATAATGAATGGCTTACTTGGATGGAATCTCACATTTTAGACGTACTAAATACAGGGAGGTTTCTCTCTGCAAAACTCACAGAAGTTTTAGTAGAAGAAGAAATGGGAGGAAAGACCTACTCCATACAATATACTGCAAATACAAGAGAAGATTTAGACGATTATTACGCAAATGAAGCAGAAAAATTGCGCGGAGAAAGCAGTAAAAAATTTAGTGATAAAATGTTAACTTTTAGAACAGAACTAAAGTTGATAAAAGAGTTTTACCCCACAAATACGAGTAATTAGAGATGTCAGTTAAAGCAAAAAAACATTTAGGTCAACATTTTTTAACGGATGAAAGCATTGCAAAAGATATTGCAGATGCTTTAACGGGAAACGGATATGAAGATATTTTAGAAATTGGCCCTGGAATGGGCGTTTTAACAAAATACTTATTGCCAAAAAAAGCGAAGATTACGGTGATGGAGTTAGACCGAGAATCTGTGGCCTATTTAAAAGATACTTTTCCTTTAGAACATCTTAAATTAGACACCTCTCAAGAACATTTTACGATTTTAGAAGGCGATTTTTTAAAACACAACATACAAACCCTTTTCAATAAAAAGCAAGTAGCAATTATTGGTAATTTCCCTTATAATATTTCCACTCAAATTGTTTTTAAAGCCATCGAAAACAGAGCATTTGTGCCAGAATTTGCAGGCATGTTTCAAAAAGAAGTCGCCAAAAGAATTGCAGAAAAAGAAGGTTCTAAAGTCTATGGAATCTTATCTGTTTTAACACAAGCCTTTTTTGATGTTGAGTATTTGTTTACCGTTCCTCCAAACGTTTTTAACCCCCCTCCAAAAGTAGATTCTGGTGTAATTAGACTCATCAGGAAAAAAGATTTTTCGCTTCCTGTTGATGAAAAATTATTTTTTAGAGTGGTAAAAACCGCTTTTAATCAGCGAAGAAAAATGTTACGCTCAAGCTTAAAGTCTTTCAATCTTTCGGATTCTTTAAAAGAAGCGCCTATCTTTGCGAAAAGACCAGAGCAATTATCTGTAAATGAATTTATAGAATTGACCAAAAAAATCGGAGAAAATGGCATTTGAAATCACAGAAAAATTTCTAGAAAACCTATCCAAACTCATAGATTCTAAAGATGACCGAGCAATTGCATCCTTATTTGAAGAGGTTCATTATGCTGATATTGCGGAAGTTTTAGACGAAGTTAATTTTGAGGATGCGATCTATATCATCAAACTTTTAGATAGTGAGAAAACGTCTGAAATTCTCATGGAATTAGACGAAGATATTCGAGAGAAAATTTTAGATAACTTATCTGCAAAAGAAATTGCAGAAGAAGTTGAAGAAATGGATTCTGATGATGCCGCAGATATCATTGGTGAACTTTCTGAAGAACGCCAAAAGCGCGTAATTTCTGCTTTAGAAGATGATGATTTAGCCGCAGACATTAAAGAATTACTTTCCTATGAAGACGAAACTGCAGGTTCTTTAATGGCAAAAGAATTGGTAAAAGTCTATGAAACATGGACCGTTGCTGGTTGTATGCGTAGAATTCGAGGGCAGGCCAAAGAAGTGACCAGAGTGCATTCTATTTATGTCGTAGACAAAGAAGATAAATTGGTAGGGCGTTTGTCTTTAAAAGATTTAATTATTGCCAAATCAGATCAAAAAATCTCGGATATTTCTAAAGCAAAAGTAGATGCCGTAAATGTATCTGAAGACGATGAAGAAGTTGCTAAAATAATGGCTAAATACGATTTAGAAGCAATCCCTGTTGTAGATGATAACAACGTTTTAGTGGGTAGAATTACGATTGATGATATTGTAGATGTTTTAAAAGAAGAAGCGGATAAAGATTACCAATTGGCAGCAGGTTTAACGCAAGATGTAGATTCTGATGATAGTATTTTGGAACTTACAAGAGCGCGTTTACCTTGGTTATTTTTAGGATTAATTGGAGGAATTGGCGCTTTTTTAATTATGGAACGTTTTCAAGATGTGTTTTCAAAATATACGCTGTTATTCTTTTTTACACCTTTAATTGCTGCAATGGCAGGTAATGTGGGCGTTCAGTCTTCCGCAATTATTGTTCAAGGTTTGGCAAATGATGATGTAAAAGGCAGTATCAATAGCCGTCTTATAAAAGAAATGCTTCTAGCAAGTTTAAACGGTGCCATTCTTGCTGTTTTTCTTTTTCTTTTTATCTGGGTAACAAAAGGCAGTATAAACACTGCTTTGGCAATTTCGGTTTCTCTAGTTATTGTCATAATTGTCGCTGGTTTGATTGGTACATTTGTTCCTTTATTTTTAAACAAAAGAGGCATCGACCCCGCAATTGCAACGGGTCCTTTTATCACCACAAGCAATGATATTTTAGGAATCTTAATTTATTTTATGATTGCAAAAATGATTTTAGGAATTTAATTTATTTGAAGCTATTTCCTACTTTACGCTATTGGTTTGAATCAGGGAGAAACTGGTTCGCTAACAAATTGCAAAACCTTATAAATTCTTCATCTTTACAAACAAATCCCAAATGACAACACCCGTTGTAACAGCAATATTTAAGGAATGTTTGGTACCTAATTGCGGAATTTCAACACACAAATCAGCAGCATTTACCACTTCTTGCTGCACGCCTTTTACTTCATTTCCCATTACAATCGCGTACTTTTCATCTTTCTTTGGAAAAAAAGCATTTAATTTTGTACTGTTTTCTGCTTGTTCTATCGCCAATATTTGAACCTTTTCTGCTTTCAATTTTTTAGCAAGGGCAAGCGTATCTTCAACATATTCCCAATCTACAGAGGCGGTAGCGCCAAGAGCTGTCTTATGAATGTCTTTGTTTGGGGGTGTAGCGCAAATACCACACAAATAAATTTTTTCTATCAAAAAAGCATCCGAAGTTCTAAAAACAGCACCAATATTATTTAAACTTCTAATATTATCCAAAACGACAATTAAAGGCGTTTTTTGGGTCGTTTTAAATTCATCAACGGTAATTCTACCCAGTTCGTTGTTTTTAAGTTTTCTCATCTACTAAATAGGCTTGTATTGGGTTTTTCGTTTGGCTAAAATACGTTTTCAAACTGTAAGGGTCGTTAGATTTTATCGACTTTGAAAAGACAATCTCTAGAAATTATGAAAAACTTTTCTCTTTTAAGCTTTTGTTTTGTGGTATTTTTTACATCCTGTAACATTGATGATGACATTATAAATGATTATCAAGAGCCTTCTATTACTATTGTTGAAAAGAATTCAGGCGTGCCTATTCCATCTGAATTAACAACTTCAGAAAGCTATGACTTTTCGGAAGTCTATTCGATAAAATACCTTAACGATATTGGAGAACTAAAAAAAGAATTAATAACTTGGGAAAGTTCAGATATTTCTGTAATAACAATTAATAACCAAGGATTAGCAACTGCCATAAACTCCGGAGAAGCCACAATTTCTGTATCTGCCACCAATGACAACCCGAATGGAGAAAACACTAAGATAACGAAAGAAGTTGCCACAATTACAATAACCTCTGTTCCCGAAGTTTTAACAGTAACAAACCCTATAAAAAATTTATCAATAGATGAAAAATTTACTTTTAAAACAGCCTATTTTAACAACTCAGGCAACCAAGATAATACGGTTTCATTAGTATGGGAAAGTACTGCCCCCGAGGTTGCAAGCATAAACAATAGCGGTGAAATCACTGGAAAAAGTAAGGGAACATCAGAAATTACAGTAAAAACAGCAACAAATTCTATTGCAACAACTTTTACAATAAAAGTAAATGAAAGTATTTCTATCATTCGAATTAACAATCCATTAGTAGCAAATTTAAAAATTGGAAAAACACATCAATATGAATATTCTTATTTTGATGAAAATGGAG
>ENA-OQVM01000938-OQVM01000938.1-marine-metagenome-genome-assembly--contig:-NODE-938-length-41533-cov-5.421435_pt1 | contig 41533 bp, 41 predicted proteins | sample MGYA00237776_ERZ505498 | MGnify/ENA primary metagenome ERZ505498 (study PRJEB26159, sample SAMN06265151) | marine metagenome | isolation source: Helgoland LTER site | place: Germany:Helgoland, sampling...
CCCCCAGCCTTGTCCAAGCGGGCCATCCCGATCACTCGCTTCTGAGCGCGCTGGCCACAGACATCACCGCACGGGCCGGTGGTGCGACGGCTTTAGGCGACCGATTTGCCACCATGCTGCGCACTTGCGTCGATGACGTGATCATGACGCCAAAAACTGGCAGGCGCGCCTATGAGGAGCTTGAGAAGACCGAGAAAACCTATATCGGCACCCGCGTCGAAATTGAGCTGCGCGCCATGCTGCGCCTGCCGAAGGGCAAGCTTGATACGCTTATCTTGGGCCGCGATGTTGATATCAAAAACACGATGGGCAGCAACTGGATGATCCCGACAGAAGCGGTTGATCATCCTTGTATTCTGGTCGCAGCGGATGAGCCGCGTGCGCTGTGCTATCTGGGTCTGATCGTAGCGCGCCCTGATTATCTGACCAAGGGCCAGAACAAAGATGCCAAGAAAAGCCTGTCCGCAGTAGGCTTTGGACATATTCTTTGGCTCTTGCGCGATCATCCCTATCCGGCGAATTTCTGGCGCGGTGTTGCACCGGATATTGTCGCGCGCATTTTTGCGGGTGACACGGGCAATCACCGCATGGCCGTGCTGTTCCGCGAAATTCAGGAACAACCGATCACCCGGGATGTGGTTGAAGCGGTCGCACAGCAGCAGGATTTCATGCGCCGCATCCGGTCCGACAAGGGCCGCGGCACACGGGACTTACTGGCGCGGGAAGGGATATTGGTCCTGTCGGGTCATTACGATGCGCGGCTGATTTCAGCGCTTGGATTGCCGCCATGTGATGCGAGCGCGTTCATCTCATATACCGCGCGCACACCGGATCAGGTTGCACTGGCGGCGAAACACGGCATGCCTCTGACCCCCGGACTTTTCTAGACGCCGTTACAGGTCAATTTGCGGTGCGGGTTCTGCGGGCGGTTCTTCTGGAGCAACCTCGGGCAGCGGCTCTTTGCGGCGGATGATGATGTCCCCGTTCGGCAATACCTCCGGCGCTTCATAAGCGGCCCAGTCTTCGACCTCGGCCAGCAGTTCGGTCAGTTTTGGCCCCATCTCGTCCGCAAAGCTTTTGAGAGCAGGACCCATCTGGTCGGTCAGTTCAGAGAGTTCGTCAATCGCGGGCTCCATCTCTTTCAGGATGCCTTCCATAAACATCAACGCGCCGCGTTCCATCAAACTCAGGCCGGGTGCTTCAGCGTCCTGCGCGGTCGCGGGGGTGGCGATCAATGCCGCCACTATGAAGGGTGCAAAGTGTTTCATGCTATTTAATATAGCACGATTTCTTCCGATTTAAGAGGGTGTGCCGCTCAATCCTGAAAATCTATCGTGACCGGAAAATGATCTGACGCCGTGACAAGCGCGTCACGCAAGGACGGGGTTTGCCAGCAGACAGGATCATCCATCGGGTGCCAAATGCGCCACTGCGCACTGCGCTCGCGAAAATTGGGCGTCACCATGATATAATCCAAGAGCGCCTGCAAATATCGTTTCTCGGGCCGTATCCAGAACCGCGCCGTGGTCGGTGCCGCGCCCAGCTTGCGGCTTAACGCGCGGGCTGCATGCGGATCAAACAGCGCGTCTTGACGTCCATGCCCCATGACAATCTCGACAGAGGACCGACCAAACAGGCTTTCGAATTCGTCAAGACCGGGACCATCGTTCAGATCACCCATCACCATCAACGGCGTGCCTTTGGACAGATGTTCTTCAATCCGCGCGCGCATCCAGACCGCCTGCGCCAGTTGCTTGCGCCGGTTTGCGATGCCGATACTCATCACTTCGGCGGGCGTGGTCGCACCATGCGGGGCTTTGGATTTTAGGTGCGCCCCGATCATGTGAAAGGCAAAACCACCCTTGGTCGTTATGTTCAATTCAAGCGGCGGCTTGGAAAACACCACAAGATCCTCGGTTGCATCAATATCCAGATCAATTCGCAGGGCCGTGTCAAAACGGGGCGCACCGGTTGCACCTTCGGGGCCAACAAAATCACCAAAGGGCGTATGCGCGGCGCTGATCGCATCTGGATCATAAAGCAGCGCAATCTCTTGCTGGGTATCGTTGGAAAACCCCATAACTGCTGCGCGCGCACGCAGTGAAAACCGCTTTGCGAACGCTTCCAGTGCTGTGACGGTGTTGTATGATTTTCCGCTATCGGGCGCTTCGATGATCATCACCGCATCCGCATCCAGCGCCTGAAACACGACGCCCAATGCAGCCGTTTGTTCAGCCCGTGTGACGCCATAGCGCGCAGACCACCCGTCATCGTCATAAAGCTGATTGTCGTTGTCAAAAAGCGAGGCGAACCATTCGACATTGTAGGTTGCCAGCCGCATCAGGCTGCTTTGCCAGACAGGGTTTCCCATGCACGGTTGATGTCGATCATCCGCTTTTCTGCCATGCGCACGGCCTCTTCGGGCAGGCCACGTGCGACCAATGCGTCAGGGTGGTTGGCGCGAACCAAAGCCCGCCAGGCGGCGCGTGCTTCTTTCATGCTGGCACCAGGGGCAATTCCCAAAACCGTATGCGGCAAGGGCGATGTGTCCGGAACAAATCGTGCCTTGAGTGAGGCAAAGCTGGCCTCGGACATGCCAAAGATACGACCCACTTCTTCGAGAAACGCGTCCTCATTGGGATGATAGGTGCCGTCCGCCATCGCAATGTGAAACAGCCCCTCCATCAGATCGCACAGCGTCGCGGGCTCTGACGCGAACATGTGCGCAATCCGGCGGGCGTAATCATCAAAACCCGCAACATCCTGCCGCGCAAGGTTGAAAACACGGGCGGCGCCCTCAAAATCATCTTCGGCAATCTGGAACACTTCGCGGAATGCCGTGACCTCATCGCGCGTGACCAACCCATCCGCCTTGGCCATTTTTGCGCCCAGCGCGATCACCGCAATCGTGAACGCCACGGACCGCTCGGGTGGGCTGCGCAGGCGGTCGAACACCGCCGATAGCCCCACTCCCGAGGTAAGCGCCTGCAAGGCTTCTGTAATGCGGATCCAAACTGACATGCGCCGACCTTATCCGTTGATCTGAACAAAGTCAGTGCATCCAGCAGCTTTTTTAGGATCATTTTTCGGGTGGCTGCCGTCTGGGCTAAACCCTGAAAACCGCATCAGTTGATCGGAAACTGCCGCAAGCACCGCACGGCATTCGCGCGGTAGTCATCAAGAGTATCGGGCACAGACCGCCTGTCCCGCATGACTTTCAGCGCCGCTTTTTTCTGGCTCCACGTGCCACTGACATGCCGCTTGAGGATCAGAACGGTCACGCCCAGCATGACTTCCTTTTCATCCTCGCCAATCAGATCAGCGCGGGCCAGCGCCACCGCCGTCAGGGCAAGCGTGTTGGAACACCGCAATGCCGCCGCTTCTGACCCCTCATAGACCTTCGCAGCATGGGCCATCGTTGGTAGCAAAAGCGCTGCGCCTAAAAGGGCCAGAAACCGTTGTTTCAAAAGACTTTGAACGTCATTGTCGTCATCGACCGCTCAATCCCTTCGATGTCCAGCAATCTGTCATTGATAAAGACACCCACATCCTCGGAGTTCGGGATATAAAGCTTCATCAGCAGGTCATATTCGCCGGATGTGGAATACAGTTCCGAATGGATTTCACGCAACGCGATTTCCTCGGCAACGCGGTAGGTTTTGCCGGGGCGGCAGCGGATCTGGATAAAGACGCAAGTGCTCATCAAAGCCTCATATGTTTTGCGCAAAGCTGACACATGGGTCGGACCCCCGCAAGACCCCTTGGCCTGACGCGCCGCACTGCTATAAGGCGGTGATCGCCCCAAGCGCCGGAGAGACCCATGCGTCAATCGACACTGACCCGCAGCACCGCCGAGACCGAGATCACCGTCGAGATCAATCTTGACGGAACCGGTGCTTATGACAACCAGACCGGCGTTGGTTTTTTTGATCACATGCTGGACCAATTGGCGCGCCATTCGCTGATCGACATGACAATCCGTGCCAAAGGCGATCTGCACATCGACGATCACCACACGGTCGAGGACGTGGGCATCACGCTGGGTCAAGCGCTGAATAAGGCGCTTGGCGACAAACGCGGTATTCGGCGCTATGGCGCGTGTATCTTGCCGATGGATGATGCGCAGGTGCGCACCGCACTTGATCTGTCCGCCCGGCCCTATCTGATCTGGAACGTCGCCATGCCCACGGCCAAGATCGGCGCATTTGACACCGAACTGGTACGCGAATTCTTTCAGGCGTTCGCCACCCACGGCGGCATCACGCTGCATGTCGATATGCTGCATGGTTTCAACAGCCACCACATCGCGGAGGCGGCTTTCAAATCCGTCGCCCGTGCGCTGCGCGACGCGGTAGAGGTCGATCCCCGCAAATCCGGTGACATCCCGTCGACCAAGGGTGCGCTGTGATCTGCAGCAACGGGGTTTTGACATGCTGACCGCGATCATCGACTACGAATCAGGAAACCTGCATTCAGCGCACAAAGCGTTTGAACGAATGGCGAACGAAGTGGGCGCAGGCGAGGTCATAGTGACCGCAGACGCCGATGTCGTCGCGCGCGCGGACCGGATCGTTCTGCCCGGCGACGGGGCCTTTCCCGCGTGTATGGCCGCCCTCAAGGGTGCAGGTGGCCGGTTTGACGCAATGGTCGAAGCGGTTGAGGTTAAGGCCAGACCCTTCCTTGGCATATGCGTGGGCATGCAACTGATGGCCAGCATCGGACGGGAACATTCCGACACCCCCGGCCTTGACTGGATCAGCGGTGAGGTCACGCGCATCACACCTGCCGACGCGACGCTAAAAGTCCCGCATATGGGCTGGAACGACTTGGTGATTGATCACCCGCACCACGTATTCGATGGGGTTTCAACAGGCGATCATGCCTATTTCGTCCATTCATATCATATGGTTGTGCGCGATCCGGTGCAGCGCCTTGCCCATGTCGATTATGCGGGGGACGTCACAGCCATCATCGGCCGGGACACCATGCTGGGCATGCAATTCCACCCCGAAAAAAGCCAAGCCACCGGCCTGCGCCTGATCTCAAATTTCCTGCAGTGGCGCCCTTAGTCCGCTAACGCAGGCGTTTCCAGCTTTCGCCCCGGCAATCGCTGCCTTCACAAATCCGCAGCTGCAACGCATTGCCGCGCACCTCAACCCGTGTATTCATCCACGCGTTGCCCGCCCCATCCCGGTATTCACCCCTAAAACTACCGTCGGCCTGCGGGCTCAACTCCCACAGCACCATTTGCCCAACGGCGTTTGAGGGTGCGTCAAATCCACGGCGGTTCTTGACCCGTTCCACACGCCCACACAGCGCGCGACCACAGCGTCGCGTTCGCACATGGAACGAAATCCCTTGCACATCCGCTTGCGCCTGCCACAAGCCGCGCGGCACTTCGGCATGCCCCTCGGACTGTGCATAGGCCGCAGGTGCAAGCCACACGGCGACCAAGACCGCCATCACGCGTTTGAAATGAAACATTAGGTCCGCCCCCCAGCCCGCATGGCACTCTGCAACGAGAGTGGGCAAATCCGGCCACCTCTGCAGACGCGAAAAAGCTACGCCGCAAAGATCCTAAGGGCAACCCTTCGACTAATCAGCGCAATCGGGTCCAGACCACTTTCTTACACGCCGCCCCGTCGCAGTTTTCCAAACGCATGACGTTGCCATTCACTTGCATCCGCGCATTCTTTAAACGGTTGCTGTCGGTTTCCCACAATTGCCCGACGTATATGCCATCAGCATCGGGTTTCATGTCGATCAAAATCGGACGCCCGACAGCCGTCGAGGGCTTGTCATAGCCACGCCGGTCCTTTGCGCGCTCGATCTGCCCGCATACGGCAGAGCCGCAGGGTTTGGTGCGCACATGTACCACCAGACCACTCCGGTCAGGCGTGGATTGCCACAGGCCCAAAGGCACGTCAGCGCCAGCAGGTGCTGCGAAGGCGGCCAAAAGGCCAATTCCGACAACAGATTTAAGAAAACGCATGCGCATCACTCCCCAAAGCGATACTGCCACCGTCGGACTCAAACGAATCACTTATGTTTGCCGACGCGCGCACAGCATTAGGGCCGCGCGCGCACCACGGCAATGGGTATTATGCGCCGGACAGCCGAAGAATTATTTTAGCCGTGTCCACGTCTGTTTTGAACAGATCAAACCGCCCGCGACACAACCCGAAAGCTTCAGCGAATTGCCTGCAACGTCCATTTTGCCGACGTAGATTTTGCCATTGGACGGCCGCCAGACCTTGCCCTTGTATTTGCCTTCACCTGCTGGAACCATGTCCAGCACAAGCTTCTTTCCCAGATTTGGGGAAACATAATCGTCGCCGCTGAGGAAAGTCTTGACGATCACACCGCAAATCGCGGGCCCGCACGGCTCCATTTTGACATGGGCATAACGATCGTCATCTACTTGCGTCTTCCAAGTCCCCTCAACCGGATCGGCCCATGCCGCGCCCGCCATGACAACACTCATTAGTACCGCTGTTACAAATCTCATTCTCTCTCTCCCTGATAGATGCATTACCCTGAGCCATGGCGCGCATATCTGGCAAGACTAACCTCGGGTCGCGTTGCAAAACCCTGCCCCACATGCAAAACCGCAGCCAGTATGATGTCAAAGGACCCCGGCCATGATCCTCTACCCCGCAATTGATCTCAAAGACGGCCAAGCCGTGCGCCTTGTGCATGGCGATATGGACCGCTCGACCGTCTTTAACGACGACCCCACCGCACAAGCCCGTGCCTTCGTGGATGCAGGCTGTACATGGCTTCACCTCGTTGATCTCAACGGCGCATTCGCGGGCGCACCTGTAAACGGCGCAGTGGTCGAGACAATCCTCAAAGCCTGCCCCGTCCCCGCACAATTGGGCGGCGGCATCCGCGACATGGCAACAATCGAACATTGGCTGGAACGTGGCCTCGCCCGCGTGATCCTTGGCACCGTAGCAGTCGAAAACCCCGATCTGGTCCGCGAGGCCGCCCGCGCCTTCCCGGGCAAAGTCGCCGTTGGCATAGATGCCCGCAACGGCAAGGTCGCCACCAAAGGCTGGGCAACAGAGACCGACGTGATGGTCACCGACCTCGCCAAATCCTTTGAAGACGCAGGCGTCGCCGCAATCATCTATACCGACATACTGCGCGACGGCGCGATGGGCGGCCCCAACATCACCGCCACCGCCGATCTGGCCCGCGCCGTCTCCATCCCGGTCATCGCCTCTGGGGGCGTCTCCTCGCTCGACGATCTCATCGCCCTCAAAGACACCGGCGTCATCCAAGGCGCAATCTCGGGCCGCGCACTCTACGACGGTGCCATCGACCTGAAAACTGCGCTCGCGACCCTGAACCCCTGATCCCTTTCAATTTTCAAAATAAACCTCCACGGAGGTTTGGGGGTGTGAAACCCCCAAGACACTTGCCCCGCACACCACCCCGGATTAGACAACCCCATGCTCAAAACCCGCATCATCCCCTGCCTTGACGTCGCCGATGGCCGCGTGGTCAAAGGCGTGAATTTCGTCGGCCTGCGCGACGCGGGCGATCCTGTCGACGCGGCCATCGCCTATGACGCGGCGGGCGCGGACGAGTTGTGCTTTCTCGACATCCACGCCACCCACGAAAACCGCGGCACGATGTTTGATCTGGTGCGCCGCACCGCCGAGCATTGTTATATCCCCCTGACTGTTGGTGGCGGCGTGCGCACGGCTGCGGATGTCCGCGCACTTCTTTTGGCAGGTGCCGACAAAGTCAGCTTCAATTCTGCCGCTGTGGCTGATCCGGACGTGATTGCAACCGCCGCCGACCAGTTTGGCAGCCAATGCATCGTTTGCGCCATCGACGCCAAAACAGTATCCCCCGGTAAATGGGAGATCTTTACCCACGGGGGCCGCAAGCCAACCGGCATTGACGCGGTTGCGTTCGCCAGAACCGTGACCGCCAAAGGGGCCGGTGAAATACTGCTGACCTCGATGGACCGTGATGGCACCAAACAAGGTTTCAACCTGCCCTTGACCCGCGCCATTTCGGATGCTGTGAACGTGCCGGTTATCGCCTCTGGCGGGGTTGGCAACCTTGACCACCTTGTCGAAGGCGTCACCATAGGCGGCGCTTCGGCAGTGCTTGCCGCCTCCATCTTCCACTTCGGCGAATTTACCATAGCTGAGGCCAAGGCGCATATGGCCGCCGCAGGCATCCCGGTGAGACTGACATGACCCTGAACGATCTCTATGCTACGATCCTGTCGCGCAAAGACGCCGACCCCGACAGCAGTTGGACCGCCCAGCTGCTCGCCAAAGGCCCCGAAAAATGCGCTGAAAAATTCGGCGAAGAAGCGATTGAAGCCATCATCGAAGCGGTCAAAGGCGACAAGGCCGCCCTGACCTCCGAGGCGGCAGATGTACTTTATCACCTGCTCGTCATGCTTGCCGCCCGCGATGTTCCACTGACCGATGTGCTGAGTGAACTCGCCCGCCGCCAAAACCAGTCCGGCATCGTCGAAAAAGCCGGCCGCTGAGCCTTGCGGGCCCACTTACGCCGCAAGACAAACCTCTGAGCGTCCCATCACAGCTTGCTTGAAATCACACCCGTCGCAAAACCGCCCATCCGCAATTCGCCGAACAACCGCTGGTATTCGATCTTGGGACAGCGGTTCTGAATAACCGTCACCCCGCGCGCTTCAGCTTTTGCCGCTGCTTCCGCATGTTCCACCCCGATCTGCATCCAGATGGTATCAAGGTCGGGAAAACACACCAATGCCGCATCTACGACCTCGGGCACAGCCTCTGAGCGGCGGAAAATATCAACCATATCAACCGGCTCTTGAATATCAGACAACTCTGCAACCACGTCGGCGCCGAACAAGCGCTGCCCTGCATAGGCCGGGTTCACCGGCACCACCACAAATCCCTTGAGATGCAGATACCGTGCCACGAAATAACTTGGCCGCACAGGGTTCAACGACACACCGACGACCGCAACCCGTTTGGTGCGTTTCAAAACATCTTTCAGCAGGGCATCATCATAGGTCATGATCAACCCTTATCGCGGCAGACAAGCAAAAAAAAGCGCTCCAAAGGCATAAAAGCCCGGAGCGCGTAAAAAGGTGCGGAACGAGGGACAGGGAAAACGTTGTGCGTTCCGGGCACAGCGTCTGAGGGTTAGATATGAACTGATCTGATGAATAAAAGGTGTATGCTCTGACGCGTGGGACATTTTCGAAGTTCCGGCAGATATCCGCCGAAAGCCGGTTCGGTTGGCACCCCACGCCCTCTGATATCAATCGAAAATATCTTCGACGAATTCAAACGCATCTTCGGCAAAATCACGCAGCCACCCGGCACGCTTTTTCCAACTGGTGCTTTTGCGCTTCATCGGTTTGGGTTTAACCACTTTGACCCGCTTTGCCGGTTCACCCACCCGTTTTTGATGGCTGATCGCAGGGGCCTTTTCCACGGGCTTGGGCATCATCTTGAGATTGCGCAGCGGCGCCCCGCAGCTCGCACAGGTCAGCTCATGCCGCCCCTTGTCCAGCCGCAATGCCATTTTGCTCGCGCAATAGCAGCACGTCGCAATCTTCGTTGGATAGCCCATGCCCGCTCCTACACCCCTACACGAGATGCATATAAGGAGATCGCCGCCGCATTTGAGACGTTGAGCGAACCAAACTGGCCAGCTGCGTCGATTCGCACCAGCGCATCGACCGTTTCGCGGGTTTTCTCACGCAGGCCCGGCCCTTCGGCCCCCAGCACCAAGGCTACAGGCCGGTCACGCTTGCCCTCTACGGCTGCTTCGATGGTCATGTCAGCCTCACCATCCAGACCCAGCACCAGATAGCCCATATTTTGCAATTCGCGGATCGCATCCGCAAGGTTCCGCACCCGCAAATAAGGCTGCCGCTCAAGCGCGCCGGACGCCGTTTTCGCCAAAGCCCCCGTTTCAGGCGCCGAATGGTGCCGCGTGCCAATCACTGCAGAAGCCCCCAAAACCTCGGCCGACCGCAAGATCGCGCCAACGTTATGCGGGTCCGTCACACGATCGAGCAACAGCACACGCGGTGCCTCTGCCCCGATACAGACATCCTCAAGCCGCCCCCAGTTCAGTGGCTTGACCTCCAGAACCGCCCCTTGATGCACGGACCCCGGATCCAGCGGCGGACGGAATTTACGGGGATCAACAACCTCTGGTGTGATTCCGGCCAGATCAATGGCCTCTTGCAACTTTGCCTGTGCATTAGGTGTGACCATCAGTGTCAGTTTCTCACGGTTGGGATTCTCCAGCGCGTCGCGTACCGCATGCAGTCCAAACAACCACAAAGTGGCATTTGCCTCGGTCTTTTTGTCCTGCTCTTTTTGCACGACCCATTTGGGTTTCTTCATGGCGGCGCACCTCTGGTCTTAACATTGCGATTTGCAAGGTGCATTTCGTCTTGACGCACCCTAGACCCGCTTGTAATCACGCCCCACTGTTCAGTGCAATGCGCGAACATGTGGGCGACAGGCCGCAAGGTGTGGCAGGGGACTGTAACTCCCTCGCGGAGACGCACGCCTGGTTCGATTCCAGGGTCGCCCACCAGTCAACCAGAGTAACGGAGGATTTCAGCAGCTTCCGCAACTTAGGGAGACTGAAGAATGACTAATGTAATAACATTTGAGCAATTTGTAACACTAGAATCACGGCGCCTTTGGAAGGGTGATCACCATAAGAAGTCTGTAGTAAAAGCTGCTAAGTTTGCGGCCTTCTCTGATTACTCTACTAGGCACATCGGTGACTATCTACCAATGCATATCCATGCATTCCTAGACCATCTAACTGACACACTTAATCTATCTGACAACACCGCGAATCATTACGCCGCTATGATCGCAAAGGTGTTCAATCACGCTAAAGATGGCGAGCTGATTACACATGTTCCTAAATTTACATGGAAGGATAAGGTGGATACCAGTCGCGTTGTATACTTTACCAGGGCACAGATCGATGCAGCTGAGGCTTTCTTTGCTAAACAGTACGACAGCTGGATGTGTCAGATGGTTATCATCGGCTGGGAAACTGGGATGCGTCACGGTGAGATTGTAACCATTACTCCTGACTCTATTGTAACTGACAACGACGGGACTTGGGTAAAGCTTACACACACTAAGAATGGCGATGACAGGAAAGTTCCAATTAACCCAAGGGTGCGCCAAGCTCTGCGTGACCTAAATGATCACCCTGCTCAGTTCTACACCGAAAGTGCATTCTATAGAAACTGGAAGCACATGCGTAACAACGTATTAGGCGGTGACAAAAACTATGTATTTCACTGCCTACGACATACATGTGCAACTCACCTTGCAAACACTTTGAAGCTCAATTCTAAGTTGATTGCTGAGTGGCTAGGCCACCGCGATCTCAAGACTACAAACAAATATATTAAGGCTACATCTGGCGGGTTACAGGCCGCTGCAAGCCAGTTTGTTTAAGCAATAAATTCCAGGGCTAAAGCAGCCAATCTTTTGCCCTGGGAAAAAATTACTTGCAGATACTAAAAAAATAACAAGCATAGATACCAGAAAGAATCACTTATGCAGATGCAAATAAAGAAAAACTCACGGGACTGTCGAGAGCGTAAGCAGATCTCTCGTATCGTTGAGTATGAAACAATGTCACATCGATCTCAGACGCAATAAACGTCGCCCCGATATCGCGACATTGCTGTTGTAGTTCAGTGTCCAGCGTCAGAATTCCCGCCGCTTTACCCGACGCCACGATCTTGGTCATCGCATCAACCACCGCCGCTTTCACCTCGGCCGCACCTGCCTGTCCGATGAACCCCATATCAGCTGCCAGATCGGACGGGCCGACGAACACGCCATCGACTCCATCCACGGTCAAAATATCATCCAGCGCGTCCATACCCTTTTGGTTTTCGACCTGCGCCAGAAGGCAAATTTCGCTCCGTGCGGTGGTCAGATAGTCGCCAATCGCCGCAAAGTCCGATGCCCGCACCAAGGCCGACCCTACACCGCGCACGCCATGGGGCGGATAGGTGACAGCATCGACCAATTCGCGCGCTTGATCCGCACTTTCAACCATCGGGATCAGCAGGCTTTGCGCCCCCGCGTCCAACAGCTGTTTGATGATCCACGTTTCCCCGATCGGAGGGCGCACAACGGCGTGACTGTCCCGCGCTGCAATAACCTGCAACTGCGCCACAATTGAACGCAAATCATTGGGCGCATGTTCGGCGTCAACCAACAGCCAATCGAACCCCGCACCTGCGCTGATCTCGGCGATATACGGGTCGGCCAAACCCAACCAGCAGCCAAGTTGTAAGGTGCCGTTTTCCAAGGCTTGTTTGAACGGGTTATGGGGTGCGGGCATGTTGGCTTCCTATTGAAATGAAATATCGACGCGACCGAGATCGCCAAAATCAGCGGTGATGTCAGACCCAGTCGGGCATTCAACCGGACGGATAAAGCTGCCAGACAAAATGACATGCCCGGGTTTAATGCTCTGGCCATATTGCGCCATGCGGCGGGCCAGCCAAACAACGCTTTCGACGGGGTCGTTCAACACCCCTGCCCCAAGGCCGGTTTCCTCGACCTCGCCACCCCGCGACGTGATGGCCCCGACCCAACGCAGATCAAACGCATCAACGGCATGGCGTTCGGCCCCCAAAACAATGCCTGCGTTGGCGGCATTATCGCTGATCGTGTCGAACACTGTACGCGTTTTACCCGTTTCGGGATCGACGCGGATGATACGCGTATCGAGAATTTCTATCGACGGCGCCACATAGTCGGTCGCCGCAATCACGTCATCACGCGTCACATCAGCACCGCCCAGTGGGGCCTTCAGCACGAAGGCAATTTCGGCCTCTATGCGCGGCTGAATGAACCGCCCCTTTGGGACCGATCCGCCCGTTTCAAACACCATGTCGTCAAACAAAATTCCGCTGTCGGGAATATCGATGTTCAGCGCATATTGCATCGCCTTGGACGTCAGCCCAATTTTCCAACCAATGACATTGCGACCCTGTTCCAGCTTGGCGCGATAAATCGCGTTCTGGATAGCATAGGCATCGTCCATTCTCATGTCAGGGTGGTCGCGGGTTAACAGGCCAATCTGTTCACCCGTGCGTTCCGCTTCCAACAAATTGGCAGCGGAACGGGTGTGGTCTTGCGGGGTCATAGCACTTCGTCCGCCACAGTGTTGCGCAAGGTGCCGATGCCGCTCACCTCCACCTCAACCACATCGCCCGGCTTGAGGTATTGTGGCGGATCAAGGCGCGCACCTGATCCCGTGGGAGTGCCCGTGACGATAATATCGCCGGGCTGAAGCGTCATGAAGGTTGAGATATATTCAATCTCACGCCGTATCGGATGCATCATGCGTGACAGCACGTCGTCTTGGCGCACCTCCCCATTCACACGGGTGATGATGCGCGCATCATCAAGCTGGCTGGCGTCTTTGAAGGGCACCAACCACGGGCCAATGGCACCGGAATTATCCCAGTTTTTGCCTTGCGTGACGTTGAATTTGGCGTGGCGCACCCAATCGCGGATCGTGCCTTCGTTGCAAAGGGTAATCGCGGCGATATGGTCATAAGCATCAGCCTGCGCAATGCGTCGTCCCGTTTTGCCGATGACAATCGCGACCTCGCCCTCATAGTCCAAAGTCTCGTTTTCAGGTGGGCGGATCAGAGGGCGATTGTGGCCTGTGAACCCGCTGGCAAACCGCGGGAATAGCGACATGTATTTGGGCTGATCCGACCCGTCTTTGTATTCTGCATTTCGGTCAGGAAAGTTCACACCGACACACAAAATGCGCCGCGCATTTGGCAACACCATTTCAAAATCATAATCTGTGTGGGTTGCGGATTTGCCCGCTGCCGCCTGCTCCAATGCGTCCAAGCCGTCCGCTTGGATCACGTCCAACAGTGCTGGCCATTGTGGAAAATCACCGCTCAAGGGGATCATTCCATCGTCTGTCACAGCCCCGTAAAATGTTTCGCCGCCCGTTGAATACGTCGCATATCTCATTGAATGTTTTCCCATACTTCTTGGATGACGCCATGCGCCATCATCACATCATCGCGTGTTGTGTCGAACTGGCCGACTTGAAATCGAATGATCTTACGACCATCAAAACTGCCCTGTGTCAGATAAATCCGCCCATCATCGTTGAGCGCATCGACAAGCCGCTGTTGATCGTCGTCACTCCCGGGGCAACGGAACGAAAACAGGCTGAGGATTGGGTCGGTTGCAATTTCGAACCCGTCCAGTTTACGGATTTCTTCGCACAATTCAGCCGCCCACATGACGTGATTGCGAATACGCTCCCGCAGCCCGTCTAGCCCATAGGAGCGGATCAGGAACCAGATTTTCAGCGCCCTGAAGCGCCGCCCCAACGGAATCGTCCATTCGGAATAATTGGTGACGACTTCGCCCGTCGTTTTGAGATACTCGGGCTCAATCTTGAGCGTGTTTAACTGCGGCTGCGCATCGCGCAAGAACTGGATGGAACAATCAAATTGCGCGCCCAGCCATTTGTGCGGGTTGAAGACGATGCTGTCGAACCCGTCTACATCGGCCCAGAAATCAGCCCGAAGTTCTGGGCATATCATCGCCGAACCCGACCATGCGGCGTCTAGATGGGTGTACAGATCCTCATCGCGCGCGACCTGCAAAATTGACCCCAGCGTATCGCAGGCCCCAATGCCGGTGCCGCCCGTGATTGCAATAATACCCGCAGGCGTTTGGCCCGCTGCGCGGTCAGCAGCGATCGCCACGCGAAGGGCATCAACATCCATGCCATGGCGATCACCAGACGTCGCGATTTTCACCAAGTTCGCCTGCCCGATCCCAGCAACCCAACAGGCCCGATCAATCGAGGAATGGACCTGATCGGAACAGTAAATCCGCATGTGGCCCTTTTCGGCCAATCCATCGCGGTTGCCTGTGTATCCCGTCGCACGTTCACGCATAGTCAGCACCGCAGACAAAGTCGCGGATGACGCACTGTCTTGGATCACGCCGACATACCCATCCGCCAACCCCAAGGCTTGGCGCAACCAATCCACCATCACCGTTTCGACTTCGGTCGCGGCCGGGGATGTTTGCCACAACATGCATTGCGCGGCGATTGTGCTCACCAGCATCTCAGCCAGCATCGACGGCGGTGCTGCATTAGCTGGAAAATACGCAAAGAAACGCGGATGTTGCCAATGGGTGATCCCAGGCATCACGATTGCCTCGAAATCCTCCATTATCGCATCCATTGATTCTCCACCCTCGGGGGGCGAATTTGGCAATTGTGCAGCCGTATCCCCAAACGCAGTTTGCGCACGCACGGGACGGTCGCCCAGAGTTTTGTGATACTCCGCGCTCCAGTCTGAAATATGTTTGCCCCAGTGGGCGAATTCATCCCAGTTCATGACTTAACCTTCTGCATCAATCCCGCCCATGCAAATGTACTTTGTTTCCAAGAAATCATCGAGGCCTTGCCGCGCACCTTCGCGCCCAAGGCCAGATTGTTTCATCCCACCAAAAGGGGCCTCTGCCGTGGAAATCAGCCCTGTGTTCACGCCGACCATACCGTATTCCAACGCCTCGGACACACGCCACACGCGGGCATGATTGCTGCTGTAGAAATACGATGCCAAGCCAAAGTCGGTGTCATTGGCCGCCTGTACGACTTCTGCCTCGGTCTCGAACTTGAACAATGGGGCCAAAGGGCCAAAGGTTTCCTCAGTCGCGACCGCCATGTCAGATGTGACCCCTGTTATAATGGTGGGTTCAAAAAACGTCCCTCCCATTGCATGGGGTTGGCCACCCAAAGTTACCAAGGCACCCTTGGATTGTGCATCCGCAATGTGCGCCTGCACCTTGCGAACCGCGCCGTCATTGATCAACGGACCAAAGAAGACCCCCTCATCGAATCCGTTTCCGGTTGTCAATTCACCCACCTTCGCCGCCAATTTTTCAGCGAACACGTCATACACGCCTGCCTGCACATAGATGCGATTGGCACAAACGCATGTTTGTCCGTTGTTGCGGAATTTCGAGATTAGCGCGCCTTCGACGGCGGCGTCCAGATCAGCATCGTCGAACACAATGAACGGCGCGTTGCCGCCCAGCTCCAAACCTAATTTCTTAACCGTCGGCGCGCATTGTGCGTAGAGTTTCGCCCCGACGCCCGTGGATCCCGTGAACGTCAGTTTGCGCACGATCTTACTGTCGGTCATGACCTGACCGATGGTCGCGGCATCCCCCGTCAGCACCGAAAATGAGCCCACGGGGATGCCCGCCTCTTGGGCAAGAACAGCCATCGCAATTGCAGAAAAGGGCGTCAATTCAGATGGCTTCAAAACCATCGCGCAGCCTGCTGCAAAGGCGGGTGCTGCCTTGCGTGCAATCATTGCGTTCGGAAAATTCCATGGCGTAATCGCAGCTACCACACCGATGGGCTGCTTGACCGTCAGGATACGTTTGTCCGGCGCGTGGCCTGGCGTGATATCGCCATAAGCGCGCCTTGCTTCCTCGGAAAACCATTCGATGAAGGACGCGCCATACCCCACCTCGCCCGATGCTTCAGCCAAGGGTTTGCCTTGCTCGGCAGTCAGAATCTTCGCCAAATCAGCCTGATTGGTCATCATCAGGTCAAACCAACGACGCAACACGTTCGAGCGATCTTTGGCCGTACGCACCGCCCATATCTTTTGCGCGATCTGAGCTGCGTCGATAGCCTCCAGCGTCTCTGCCGCGCCAAGATTGGGGACATGGCCAATGACCTCACCCGTTGCGGGGTTGGTAACGGCAATACCGTCGCGACCAGCATTGATCCAACGGCCCCCAACGGGGGCCGCTTCGCGCAACAAAGCGGGGTTCAGAAGCCCCAAATTCATCATGGTGCGATGATTGGGCTGGCTTTGATGCCAGAGTCTTTTGTGTCGACGCCTACAAACCTAGTTCCATGTTTGAACCAGCTTTCAGGTGCAGCAGCCCCCCAAAGGGTTTGGCGTTGCGGGTCTTGCAAATCCCATTTGATCGGCTCGTGATCAGGGTCAACTGTTTGATAGTCCGAGCAATATATCTCGATCCGGTGACCATCAGGGTCGAGGATATAGAGAAAGAAGGCGTTGGAAATGCCGTGACGCCCGGGCCCACGTTCGATGTTGTCGACGTATCCCGTCGTCGCCATCAGATCTAACAGATCAATGATGTTCAGCGGCGTCGGCACCCAAAATGCAACATGGTGCATGCGCGGGCCAGTGCCATTGGTAAAGGCCATATCATGCACACCACCTTTGCGGTGCATCCATGCGGCCCAGAGCTTTTTGCTATCGTCATCCTCGGTGTATTCCGTAACGCGAAAGCCGAAATCGCTGTAGAATTCTACTGACGCATCCACGTCGTTTGAGAAGCAGTTAAAGTGATCGATCCGAAGCGGCTTTACACCACGATACAACGCATACTTCTGGTGAATTGGCCCAAGGCGATCCATCTTGTGGTAGAACTCCAGTGGAATGCCCATGTTGTCAGACGTCAGCAGGGTTTTGCCTTGGTAGGGACGATCTACCCACGATGTCGGGCGGCCTTTGCTTTTGAAATAGGCTTCTGCTTTGTCCAAATCCGCCTCATCAAACGTCTTGAACCCCATGACTTCGACAGTGCCGGGTTGGTTGGATTTTTGCAGAATGATGCAGTGATGGCCGCGTTCTTCCATCGCCCGCAGGTAGATATAGCTGTCGGATTCATCCGTGACCTGTAAGCCGACGATGTCCGTATAAAACGTTTTGGATACCGCAAGATCGGCCACGTTCAAGCACACATGGCTGAGGCGGATGATGTTGAAGTCGGGGTATAGATTTGGTGCAGGTACTGGCACTTAAAGCGCTCCCAATTTGGTGATTTTATGTTGTCCTGTTGCAAAGCCGATGTGCTTTTGCTCCATATAGAATTCAAACGACCAATCACCACCGTCGCGGCCAATTCCGCTGGCTTTGACGCCGCCAAAAGGCGTCGGAAGGTGACGGACGTTTTCGGAATTGACCCAGATCATTCCCGCCTCAAGCGCTTCAGTGAACCGCAATGCGCGCGTTAAATCATTGGTCCACACATACCCAGTGAGGCCATAATCCGTGTCGTTTGCCATGCTCAGCGCTTCTTCTTCGGTCGAAAACGGGATCGACGTCAGCACAGGACCAAAGATTTCTTCCTGTGCAATACGCATTTTGTTGGTGGCGTTTGTGAACAACGTCGGGCGCACAAAATATCCCTCATCACCGACCTTTACGCCACCCGCCGCAACAGTCGCACCGTCCTCTGTAGCGATGTCAAAATAGCTGATGACTTTGTCGTAGTGTTCTTGCGTCACAAGCGGGCCGATTTCAGTGGCAGGGTCAAGCGGGTGGCCGACCTTGATATTGTTGACCCGCGCGACCAGCTTGGCCTCGAATTCCTCGCGAACAGTATCTTGGATCAGCAGACGCGAAGACGATGTGCAACGCTCGCCATTGATCGAGTAGATCATAAATATCGCCGCATCCAAGGCCCTATCCAGATCAGCGTCGTCAAACACAATGACAGGGTTCTTGCCACCAAGTTCAAGGTGGTTGCGCTTGTGTGTGTCTGCACCCTGTTTCGTGATCAGGCTGCCAGTGCGGGATTCCCCAACAAACGCGATGGCCTTAATCTTGGGATGCTCACACAGCGCCTTACCCGCGCCTTCGCCAAAGCCGTTGACGGTGTTCAGCACACCCGGTGGCAGGCCCGCGTCTTCGGCGATCTCGACCAACAGACGCGCGGTCAATGGCGACGCTTCGGCAGGTTTATGAACAACGGTGCATCCTGCGGCCAAGGCAGGCGCGATCTTCCACGTGGACAGCATAAACGGTGTGTTCCACGGCGTGATCACACCGACAGGACCAATTGGTTTTCGGGTCGTGATGTTCATCAGCGTTGGCGATTGGAGGTACTGGCCATCTCGGGCCTGCACAACTTGATCTGCGAAGTACCGAAAATTCTCTGCCCCGCGCAGTGCCGCCTTGGACATGAATTTGATCGTCTGACCCGTGTCCCAGCATTCGCAAAGCGCAATCTCTTCGGCGCGCGCCTCAATACCCTCGGCGATACGGATCAAGATCTTCTTACGTTCAAGTGCGGGCATATCGCGCCACATTGCAAATGCATCAGACGCCGCGCTTGCAGCTGCATCAATATCGCTAACTGACCCATGGGCCACATCGCAGATAAGCGATTTGTCGACGGGGGACGTTGTTTGGAAAACACCCTCACTGCCCGTTACATCCTTACCCGCAATCCTGTTTCGAATGCCTGTTTCACAGAACCGTTCAAGGTAGTCATTGAGCTTCGAAATATTGTTGTCGAGCGCAGTCATGCGGTGTCCTCCAGGTGATCACGGATCGTGCCAAATTTCGGGGAAAGGTCTGCGTTGATGTCGCGCATCTCCGCAGACAAGGCGATGGAATGGGATGCCATCGTGGGTATCATAAAGTCCTTGAGAGTAGCAAAAATCTGATCAATCGCATCACGTTTTACGGCGTCTGGGCGCCCCTCACGCAGGCGAACGGACAGATCGATAAAGCCATGTTTAGGATTTCCGTCTGCTATAGCAACGTGATCGACACGAGTTGCGCGCACGCGGATACCTGCCATGGGAAACGTCTCGATCGTTGCGGCACGCGCACGGATTGCCTCGCACAGCTGTCCAATATCTACGACTGCTTCAAGGCTGGCAGAGTATTCAATTTGAAAGTGTGGCACGTCATTTCCTTAACATGTTAATTATTGTGAAGTATGGTAATTCATCTTGCCTTGTCAAGCCCGACTTAACAGCAGATAACCTATTCCAAACAGCAGCTGAGTTTCCCATGTCATCCAAGCTTCCATCCACCTCACGCTCCCTCCCGATCGCACTGATCCGTGCGCGCGAGGGCGTTATGGCTCCGATCCGCGACATGCTGACCGAGACAGACATCACTGAACAACAATGGCGCGTTTTGCGCGTGCTGTCGGAATACGGCATGCTGGATACGACGACCTTGGCGGATCGATCCAGCTTGTTGTTTCCAAGCCTGACACGGATTGCGGTGACCATGCGCGACAAGGGGTTGATCACCCAGACCCGTGACGACGTTGACCGTCGCCGACAGCTGATCAAGATCACCGCTGAAGGGCAAAAAATCATCGACGACCGAACGGCGCAAAGCGCGCAGATCGTCGTAGACTTCAAGACCAAGTTGGGGTCCAAAAATTATGAAACGCTTCTCGATCTGCTTGCCCTCCTTGATCCGGGATCACGCGACTAAGCCGCTTGCGCGCCAACCGTCAAAAACCTCCAGCGCTTTGTCGGCAAATGCCGCATCATTGATGTGGCAATCTATCCGGTGAGCGACGACGTTGCTTGGCAGCGTATTTACCAGTTCCAGCAAAAACGCGTCTAGGCCCGCCTGATTGTGCAAATCAGCACCTGCACGGTCCCATTCGCCAAGCCCGTGTTCGGGCAATAGCATGGCCACCGGCCCCGTTGCTTTGGCCAGTTGCTCACTATGCGCACGCGCAACCGACTTGCGTTCATCATCATCCAAGACAATCGACGTCAGCAAGCGATTATGTTCGTGTTTCATGTGATCTGACCATTTGTCCGGCAACGGTTTCCAGCCAATGATATCAACAAGATCATAACACCCCGGGGCCACGATTTGCGGCGTGCCATTTAAGCCTGCGGAGGTCAAACGATCCGCCCCCGCCGATATATTAGAACCGTTCACATGGTTGCCCAATTCTTGCGTGCAAAGATCGAAAACACAAGCAAACGCACCCTGTCCCGCAAGGCTTTCAAATGCGCGCCCACCCATGCCCGTTGCGTGGAACACTGCGACCTCAAAGCCACGAGCCTCTAGCGCCGGTTTCAACGGTATCACATATTTCAGCGCCGAGGTGCCGAGCGACATCATCCCGATGAGCGGCTTGTCAGGGTCAGGCATTTGCACAGCGCGTGCGGCCCCAAGTACGGCCCCTGCCGCTTGGCTTAGGGATGCTTTGCAGACTGAATTGAGGCCATACAGCCCACCTGCCCACAGGATCATCTGTGTGTCGGCGGCCAGACGTTCGGCAGGGATAAGCGGTGAAAACGACACCGTGGACACGATGTATTTCGGCACACCAAGAGGCAAGGCCGAGCACACATCAAGTGCCAGATCAGTGCCCATCGTGCCGCCTAGAACGATCATGCCATCGAAACGTCCTTCGGCAAACAAGCGCGCCGTCAGCAACGCCGCGCCTTTTGCCATGATCTGCATCGCGTGGTTTTCATTGCCTGATGCAATTGCCGCTTCGATCGAACTCCCACCCTCCCGCGCAACATCATGTTTGGAACACTCCGTGGGCTTTGACGGGTCGCCCAAAACAGACACGTCCATCGTGACGACCAGCCCGCCTTGCGCACGGATGACATCTGCCAGAAACCCCAGCTCATCATCTTTGGTGTCATAGGTGCCGATCACCAGAATGGTTTTGTTCGTCATCGCGCAGCTCCTATAGTTTGATCCATGCGGTCTTTAGGTTGATGTACTTTTCAATCGCATGCAGGGATTTGTCAGACCCATTTCCAGACTGTCCGACGCCACCCAAAGGTACAGTTCCATCCGCGCCACCGTAGGTATTCACATGCATCACACCCGTGCGCACGTCGCGCACCATTCGGTGGGCACGGCTAAGGTTGGACGTCCAGACAGCGCCTGCCAAACCATAGACCGTGGAATTGGCGATGCGCACAGCGTCATCATCCGAAGTGAATGGCGTTACACCTAACACAGGTCCAAAGACCTCTTTCTGGGTCAGCGTGGCCTCGGGTGTTACACCCGTCACGATTGTCGGTGCCATGTAGTAGCCGCCTGTATCTTGGAGAATGCGTGTACCACCAAGAGCGATTTCACCACCTTCTTTGACCGCAGTATCAACAAACCCGAGGTTCTGATTCAATTGGATTTCAGAATTCACCGCACCGATCGCGGTGGACATATCCAGCGGATCACCCACGCGCATGCCCGCGGCGGCCTTTGCTACAGCGGCAACAAACTCATCATGGATCGACGCCTCAACCAGCAACCGCGACCCCGCAACACAGACTTGCCCAGAATTGCGGAAGATACCGCCAGCGGCAACCTTTGCTGCCTCATCCAGATTGGATGCATCAGCGAAAATGATGTTTGGAGATTTACCCCCCAATTCCAGATAGACCCGCTTCATGTTAGAACGCGCCGCGTATTCCATTAAGCGGCGGCCAGTACCGCCGGAGCCTGTGAACACCAACACATCGACGTCAATGGACAGGCCCATGACCTCGCCCACGACAGCCCCTTCGCCGGTCACAGCATTCAAAACGCCCGCAGGCAAACCTGCCTCGAGCGCCAGATCGCACATACGCATCAGCGACAGCGACGCCGTCTCAGAAGGTTTCAAAACAACCGAATTACCCATCGCCAGCGCAGGGCCAAGCTTCCATGCGCCAATCATCATTGGGAAGTTCCAAGGGATAATTGCACCAACAACGCCCACCGGTTCTTTGTGGATCATGCCTAGAATATTGGAAGGCGTCGGGGCAATCTCGCCGTAAATTTTATCCAGTGCTTCGGCGTAGTAGCGGATCGTTCCAGCCGCCGATCCTGGTTCAGCCTTAATCGCCATGCCGATCTCAGTGCCGTTGTCGCGCACGCCCAATACGGCCAACTCCAGCGCATTAGCCTCAATCAGATCAGCCCATTTCATCAGAACCTTCTTGCGCGCGGCGGGGGGCTGCCCAGCCCAACGCCGATCTGCAAACGCCGCACGCGCCGACGCAATCGCAGCCTCCATGTCAGCGGCAGTGCCACGCGCCACCTGCGTCAAAACCTGCCCGTCAATGGGTGACAGAATATCCATCATGCCCCCATCGGACGCCGGTACATGTTTGCCGTCGATCAGGTGGGAAAAAGCGGTGACGGGCTGTGCGCGAAGCGCGTCAATTTTGGTTTGGTCCATGGGGCTACCTCATCTGGCTGTCGTGAAGGTCATGATCTTCAGGCCCTTGATGGGCGCGGTATTCTTTGATCAGCGTGCGGATGTGCAGCGCCAGAACCAGAACAATGATCGCGAACAAAATAAACGAAATCGGGCGGTCAATCATGTCGAACGGTGTCTTGAGGCGCGGCATCGCAGAGCGCAGTTTCACCTCCATTATACCACCCAGAACCATGCCGAGGATGATTGGTACAATCGGCAAGTTAAGACGTTTCAGGATCAAGCCCAGTACGCCAAAGCCTGCTGAAATCATGCAATCAGTTAGGGAATTGCGCAGCGAATACACACCGACGAACGACAAAATCAGGATCATCACGCCCAAGAACCGCGTCTGAACACGAATGATTTTCGTCAGCAAGTTCGTGGAGAACAGCAGGAAGATCATCACAATCACGTTCAGTAGGATCAGCGCAAAATACAGCCCGTAAACAAGGTCGATATTGTTTTGAAACAGTTGTGGGCCGGGGATGACGTTGTGAACGTAGAACACCGACAACATCATCGCCGTCAACGCTTCGCCGGGGATGCCAAGGGCCAAAAGCGGGATCATCGCAGCGGCTGGCACGGCATTGTTGGCGGCCTCTGATGCGATCAGACCTTCGGGGCTGCCTTTGCCAAATTTTTCAGGATCTTTCGACGTCTTCTGCGCGTAGGTGTAGGACATAAACTGCGCTGTGAATTCACCCGTACCGGGGATCATGCCAAGGATAACACCAAAGCCGGACGCAACCGTTGCAACCCGTTTGTGCTTCATTAGCTCTTTGACGCCGACCATCATTTTGCCTTGGACAGGTTTGGCATCAGGGCTAGTGTCGGTTGCGGTCAGCAGGAAAAAGGCTTGGCTCAGCGCAAACAAACCAAGGACCACGACGATTAGGTTGATGCCCGAGCTGAGGAACGAATACCCAAACGTGTAGCGCTGCGTGTACGTCACTGCATCCAACCCGACCGTTTGCAAGAATATCCCGAACATCGCCAACACTCCGGCGGCGAAAATCTGTCCGCGATGGGCAAGGACCACAAGGATGATGCCAAGAAGCGCGGCTAGGAATATCTCACGCGACCCGAACATCGGGGCGATCAGCGCCAGCACGGGGGACAATGAAATTAGGCAACCAATACCAAAAATACCACCCCAGAAAGACGCGCTATAGGCCAATGAAAGAGCACGGTGCCCCTCCCCGTTTTGGGTCATAGGATAGCCGTCATAGGAGGTCAACGCGTTCACCGCTGTACCCGGTGTATTGATTAAAATCGCAGGGATCGCGCCGCCGTACATAGATGATCCGTAGATCCCCAAAAGCATCGTCAGACCGACGATCGGGTCGAGTGAGAATGTCGCTGGCAACAGAATGGCAATGGCAACCGCAGGGCCAACGCCGGGGATTGCACCGATAATGACGCCCCCGATGGAGCCCACAAAAAGTGCCAGAACAACGTCCCAGCGGGCCAACATTTCAAGACCAGCGTATAGGTTTTCCATTGAATTATCCGATCAGAAATAAGTCAGCATGAGTTGGCGCCAGCCGTCAGGCAGAGCCTCATAGATCAAGCCTGAGGGAAGATTCACCTTCAGCACGGCTTTGAAAAGAACGACGATCACGATTGAGCTCAGGACGGCGGCAATCAGCATGCGCGCGCTTCGGTAACCCGCACGCACCGCCAGCGCGACCGCGAAAAAAACTGTCGTTGGAAGGTAGCCGCTATAAGGAACAGACGCTGCATAGGCGATGAACCACCCTGCATATTCAAAGGCTGCAAGCCAAGACAACACTTCACCCCAGCGCCCTTCAATCCGTTCGGAGAGGGCAGAGCCAAGTAAATGAAATAAGGCAAAAACGGTCATAAGACTAAGGGAAACGGTAGGCCAGAAACGGGGCTGGGCGAATAGCTTACCGCCGTCCTTGTATGCTGTTTGGTCAAAAACCTGGGACAGCATGAAGACTGAGAAAATCAGAATGAGCCATGCGAAAACGATGTCACCGGGTCTGCGGTACCGCTTGAACAAAGATTGTAGCGTTTTGACGCGCGACATAGCAACCAGCTCCCGATTGGTTCGTAAAACAGGCCGGGCAACCAATACTGCCCGACCCAAAGTGGTTGATTACTCGGCCAGCAGCGCTTCGATGCCAGCGAGTGTTTCAATGTCAGTTGCAATCTGCGCCTTCACTTCGTCAGCGGACTGCCAGTACACCAGCGCGCCTGTTTCAGCGGCCAATGCCTGCGCACGATCAGACATCATTGTCTGCTCGGCAACTGCGATGATTTTGTCCTGCACGTCCTGCGGCGTGTCGGCATGAACGAACAAACCGTTCCACAGTGCAACGTCGAGGTTTGGCGCAAGCTCTGCCACGGTCGGCGCATCAGGTGTCAGCGAAATCCGCTCGGACCCGATGGAGGCCAGAACTTTGACATCGTCCAAGCATGGTAGGATCAGCTGCAATGTTGTATTGATGACATCAACGTCGCCAGACGCCAACGTGTTACAATCAAGAGCGTCAAATGCCGCGTCCGAGGCAAACGCAAAGCCCATTTCCTTGGCGAGACCGAATGTCACCTGTGTTGGAACCAACGGCGCGCCAAAGTGGCCAAGCGCCACTTCATTTTCCATTGCATGGGTAGCCAAACCAGCCATGTCATCATAGGGCGCATTTGCACCTGCAGCGATCACGAACGGATACGTCAGGAAGTTGCCAAGTGGCACAAACGGATCAGGGTTCAGCTCGGGAATGCCTATCTGTGGGCCAACAACTGGGATCGCAATGATGAACGAACCAATTGTATAACCGTCAGCGGGCGCGTTCGCCACTTCGATTGCACCGGGGAACGGGCCACCGCCGCCGCCGGGCTTGTTCACAACAGCGGTTGGAACACCGTAGGCTTCGGAAAAGTCCTCAGCGATCATGCGCGTCAGCACGTCTTCCAGATCACCCGGAGGCCACGGCACAACAAACTCGACTGGTTTCTCTGGGTATTCCGCTTGAGCGGACCCTGCGACGGCGACCAAGGCAAGCGCCATAGCTGCCACTGATTTCGTAAACTTAGGCATTTCTTTCTCCCTATTTTTGGTTCATATGTTGAACCATTGTTATAGATAAAGGTTGCCTTGTTAAATAACCTGTGTCAAACTTTTTTTAAATTTAGATGGAAAGGTCCCCTCGATTTGTCATCCGCCACGAAAACCCTTGAGCTACTGGCCTACTTTTCGACCACGCGCCCCGAGATCGGATTGTCACAACTGTGCAAGCTGGCAAAACGTGACAAAGCGACAACGCATCGTCACCTGCAAGCACTTGAAAAAATAGGGTTTGTTGAAAAGAACCCAATAACAAAGCAGTATCGCTTAGGCCCAGCAGTATTACAGTTGGCGCAAACCCGCGAGGCCACCGTTCCGCGCAAAGCGGGCGTTCAAGCCCCTCTTTTCGACCTTGCCGATGCGACGGGCGAAACATCACACGTCACAGTGCTGTCGGGCACCACTGTCTATGAACTTATGTCATGCGATTCGCCAAAACACGGCACGAGGGCAATCATCGACATCCAGACATTCCCGCTGCATGCGACTGCATCTGGGCTGTGCGCCCTCGCCTTTGGTCCAGAGGCACTCATAGATGTCGCGCTGAACGAGTTGCAGCCGTTCACTAGAACGACAGCAACAACATCAGAAGACCTGCAGGCCATGGTCGAGGCGATCCGCAACACGGGCTTTGGGCGCGCCGACCGCAGTTTTGAAGACGATGTGCAGGGCCTGTCCGCCCCCATATTCGACCAGACGGGTCACTTTGCAGGGGCTGTCTCCGTGGCGAGCGTCGCTGCGCGTTTCACGCCAGATATGGAACGCATCATCAAAACCCAACTCGTCATCACAGCCCGCCAGATCAGTAACAATTGGGGCGGAACCGTCCCTACCCAGATCGAAGCCATCTGGGCCAAACACTTCACTCCATCATAAGCATTGGAAACCGCATCATGAAAGACTCAAACTTTCTCAAAGAACACAATGGCCGCCTGATGTGGCATCCGATGACGTCGCCACAAGACAGCATCGACAACCCGCCTAAGATCATCATTGGGTCAGACGGTGTAACAATTACAGATATCGACGGTCATAGTGTCGTCGACGGTGTTGGTGGTTTGTGGAACGTAAACTTGGGCTATTCTTGCCAGCCTGTGAAAGACGCGATGACTTCGCAGCTCGAGAAGCTCCCCTACTATTCCACCTTCCGCGGAACATCCAATGACGTGGCGATTGAGCTGTCTTATGAGCTATCAGAATTTTTCGAACCTGATGGTATGAGCCGCGCGTTTTTTACATCCGGTGGATCAGATAGCGTTGAAACCGCCCTGCGCCTTGCCCGTCAGTACCACAAGCTACGCGGCGAAGCAGGTCGCACCAAATTCCTCAGCCTCAAAAAGGGCTACCACGGCACCCACATCGGTGGCGCTTCGGTGAACGGCAACGCCAACTTCCGCATGGCGTACGAGCCATTACTGCCCGGCTGTTTTCATATCCCTGCCCCCTACACCTACCGCAACCCGTTCAACGAAACGGACCCCGAAAAGCTCGCACATCTTTGCGTTCAGGCATTAGAGGACGAGATTACATTCCAAGGGGCCGGGACAATCGCCGCCATGATTATGGAACCCATCCTTGGCGCGGGCGGTGTTATCCCGCCACATAAATCCTTCGCGCCGATGGTGCAGGACATCTGCAACCGCAACGGCATCCTGCTGATTACCGACGAGGTTATCACGGCCTACGGGCGTACTGGCGCGTGGTCCGGCGCGCGTCTTTGGGGCATTCAGCCTGATATGATGTGCACTGCCAAAGCAATCACCAACGGCTACTTCCCCTTCGGTGCCTTGATGCTCGGTCACCGCGTGGTTGACGTCTTCGAGGACAACCCAGACGCCAAAATCGGCCATGGCTACACCTATTCTGGTCACCCAGTTGGTGCTGCAGCAGCCGTTGCCTGTTTGGTCGAAACCAAACGCCTGAATGTCGTCAACAACGCAAGCGCGCGCGGCGATCAGCTGTTTGCAGGTTGCCAAGCGTTGATGGAAAAATACGACATCATCGGCGACGTGCGCGGTGGTCATGGCCTTATGACAGCAATTGAAATGGTATCAGACCACACAACCAAGAAACCAATCGACGCAGCCACCGCGACCACCGTTCAAGAAGTCGCTTATCAGAATGGTGCTATGGTGCGCGTGTCGGGCCCCAACCTGATCCTATCCCCACCGTTGGTCGTTACCGAAAATGATTGTAACATCCTGCTGGCCGCTATCGACGCCGGTTTTGCAGCCACGTAAGGAACTGATATGTCTGATAACTACGTCGCCCTTTTGGGCACCAAAGGCGGACCCGCAATTCGGCCAGGCTCGTCTATGCCAACCTCAAACTTGGTCGTGATGAACGGACAACACATCCTTTTGGATTGTGGACTTGGAGTCACCAAAGGGATCGTAGATCAGGGCATGGCGCTCAAGGAACTGTCGCTGATTTTTATTAGCCATATGCACTCAGACCACTACCTCGAACTCGGGCCCCTGCTACACACCGCATGGACAGCGGGCTTGAAAACCAAGGTCACGGTGTACGGACCCAAAGGGCTGGATGCCTATTGGGACGGGTTCCTTGCGTCTATGAAAGCCGACATTGATTTACGGATCGAAGACGAAGGCCGTCCTGATTTACGCGACCTTCTTGAAATCCACGTTATTGATGCCGATAAGGTTTATGAACAACGCGGGCTGACAGTTTCCGCACTGCGCACGGAGCATCCGCCCCTGATCGATTGTTTTGCGTTCTCTTTCAAAACGGCAGCCAAACACGTGGTGTTTTCCGGCGACACTGCTCCAATCAAAGCCCTTGAGGATTTTGCAAGTGGTGCGGATCTGTTGATCCACGAAGCCATGTTAGAAAGTGCGCTTCCTGCCCTGATGACGCGTATTGGGAACGGCAGTGATAAACTGATGACGCATTGGCTGCGCTCGCACACCTTTGCCCATGATGCCGCCAAAACGGCGACGCAGGCCGGTGTGAAACGGCTGGCCCTGTCGCACCTTATCCCGTCCGATGATCCGACCTATGGCCCCAAAGACTGGCAAGACGCCTGCGCAGATCACTGGAGCGGAGAACTGATCGTCGGAGGCGACGGTATCAAGATCGAATTATGAGCCGCACAACTGCGCAACTTATCTCTGATTGCACCCCACTCCAAATTTATAAAGCGGGCGGTCACTAAAATCGCAGACCTAAAACGAGTGAACGACTTTCCCTTTCCACACCGTTTGTTGGACGTGGGTGTTTCCAATTTCTACCGCATCCATTTCGGCAAGGGGTTCATCTAGCATGATAAAGTCAGCCCACTTACCGGCCGACAAGCTGCCTGTTTCGTTTTCCATTCCGAGCGACCGCGCACCATTTGTTGTGAATAACGGCAAAGCTTCTTCCAAACTTATTGCTTGATTTTCCGCTAGAACGCCGAAAAAATCCGGATCGCAATTTCTGCGCGTTATCATGCCCGAAAGGCCAGTCCATGGATTGGCGTCGGGCGCGGAGGCGGGCCAGTCAGAGGCGTATGTCATCTCAGCCCCAGCGGCCAACAAATCCCCGATGCGATGGGCTTTTTGCAACCGCTCTTCTCCTAAAACGGTTATTTGGGCGGGCGTAGCCGCGTTCGGAAACCACAACTTCGGTGACATTTCTGCAATCGCATCCAGTTGATTAAAACGTCCAAGGTCCTGATCAGAAACAAAAGCCGAGTGCGCAATTTCATGGCGTAGACCGCTGGTGCCATTGGCGTTTCGAGCAGCCTCGATCGCATCAAGACCCTTGCGAATGGCATTATCACCGACAGCGTGCATTTTGGTAACATAGCCGCGACGATCTAGCTCAATCACCGTTTTGTTCAGCAGTTCGGGAGCCATCAACAGCGTCAAATCAGGATCATGGGCGTCGACATCATACCCGCTGGAGGCAAGATATGGCTCAGAGAAGGACGCCGTATGCCCAGGCGCAACGCCGTCAAGAAAGAGTTTGGCGAAATTCGTTCTGATGTTTGTACTTGCGTATTCCCGGCGCAGTCGGTCCATCATCTCATAAGGAACCGGTTCCATCGACATCGGGCTTTGGCGCACAATATGAGCCGCCATGTGCAAGCTCAGTTCTCCTCTTTGGTCCGCCGCGAGATAAGCTTGGAGGTCCTGCTCGTATGCCATGGGTTCCTTGAACGCGGTAATGCCCAAACTGTTGAAGTAACGGGTAAACTCACGTGCAGCTTCAGCCAATTGGCTGTCACTACGCGTCATCAAAGCACGTACAGGTGCCCCTGCAGATTCAGCAAGGATACCATTTGGTGCCCCATTGCTGGTGCGCTCAATCACCCCTCCGGGGATGTCCGCTACGCCGGGCACCAACCCTGCCGCATCAAGCGCTTTTGAATTGCACCAAATTATATGCTGACTGGTGTCAGCCAAAATTATTGGGTGAGTTGTGGAAATGTTATCCAATACTGCCTTTGGGTCATTGCCCATAGCGCCACGCATATCCAACCGCCACGGTCCACCGTAGATAAAGTCGCCCGGTGCAAGCTGCTTTGCGCGGGTCCGCACCGCGTCGATCAGCATTTTAAACGTCGCATTGTAACCGACATAGACATCGAAAAGATCGCGGCACGCCCCCCAAAGGGCGTGCGTGTGACTTTCAACTAGGCCCGGCATCACAAATCGACCATATAAATTCGTCGTTTTGGTGCAAGGGCCGGCAAGGTTCAAAACCTCCTGATCCGAGCCAATGGCAAGGATACGACCATCTTTGATAGCAATCGCTTCGGCATTGAGCATGTTCGCATCCATCGTGAGGATGTTGCCACCTTGGTATATTTGGTCTGCGTGGCCCATTTTAACATCCTCTATCACTTTGTTGCCTAGCCAGAATTAGCGCTTATTAAAGGGGGAACTATTTAAGTGTTACGTCGAGTGCTCTGGCTGCCAATTGTTACCCCAAGCGTCTTGCCATAGGGCTTGAAACGTTACATTTGATTTAGCAGTTCCGCCATTCCACAAGTCGTATTTAGGGTCTGAGTATGCCTCAAAGTAAGTCGATATCTGGGCTGCAAGCTTAGCTTCAACTTTGGCAAACTCGGCAAGCCCACTAAGGTTTGTCTTTTCATTAGGATCATCTTCCAAACGATAAAGCTCATTTTGAATAGGATAGGTTGGCGCACCTTGAAACCGCATCGCGTAGACCCAATCGCGGGTGCGAATTGCACGGGTTTCTTCCTGCTCATAAAAAACAGCGTCACGAGGACAACCGTCCTCTTGTCTTAGTGCCGGACCTAAGTCGAGCGCGCTGCTGGGCAGGCTTGGTTGCACATCCTTTGCCCCAACGAGTGATGCCAAAGTTGGGAACAGATCGATTTGACTAACAAAGCCGTCATTTATGGCATTTTCTGCCACAGCCCCGCCAGCGACAATAAGGGGAATATTGTATGAGGGTCGGTGCGCGCTAGATGGAAAAGCAGCGGCGCCATGCCCCCAAATCCCATTGTGGCCCAAGGAAAATCCATGATCCGACGTGTAAATGACAATCGTATTTTTATCCATGTTAAACCGCTCGAGGGTGGATAGGATTTTTCCAATCCCGCTATCGATCAAACTAACTTGTGCAAAGTAATTACGCAAAGACTCCAAATTGTTTGGCAATAATAATGGCCCTTTAAATTGCTCGCGCAGCCCCCCCTCAGCAACACGCAAGCCAAAGCGGTCTAGCACCTCACTGGACAAGCCTTCCCTTGGGATTGAGTGCATGTCAGCCGTGTCATAGAGATCAGCGTATTCGAAATCGGGTCGACCCTTTATTGCCGGCCAGTGGCCGTAAGGCCCATTGAATGGAACGAAAGCGAAGAACGGATCCTCTTCGCCCGCTTGGTGCTCCAGATACTCGATCGTTTTATTCGTAAAAAAATCAACAGTGTGCCCAGCAAAATTGTATGTCTTATCGCGTTCAATCACGTCATTGTTATAAAAACTTGTGGTGTGGCCATGCGGAAACGTCACCCAGTGATCAAACGCCAATTGCGGTTGGAAGGGTACGCCAAGGTGATACTTTCCGATCATTGCGGTGTTGTAACCAGCCTGTTTGATAATCGTAGGCAGGTTCGTAAATTCGCCAATAGAGGACCAATTATCCGGCCATTTGTCCATCAGCCGGTCATCCAGCCAGTTGTGAATGCCATGTTGGCTAGGCATCAAGCCCGTCAGGACCGAAGCTCGGCAAGGTGAGCACATCGCGTTCACGCAGTAAGCATTATCAAATCGCATTCCGCGTTTCGCTAAATTGTCTAGATGCGGCGTCACAACCTCATCATTCCCATAGCAACCGAGCAAACTGGCTGGCTGATTGTCCGACATGAAAAAAAGGATATTTGGCCGTGTCATCGGTTTACCTCCTCAGGTTTATGTAAATCGCTACTCGCCACGTCGTCCAACATTCATATAGCTGAATGACCTGCTACAATAAAAACTGCTCCTAAACAAACCATGACGGCAACAACGCCGTGCCACCAAAAGATCCGCTCATTCTTAAAAATATACGCGCCAAGCAAGACCGAAAAAACTGGAGCCACAGATGATAAAGCTGATGTTAATGTCACTGAGCCTGCTACCAAAGACACCTGTATCGCCAGAATGCCGCTACCTGTCACCGCTCCAACCAACACAAACAACCAGTGCCCTCGGGTGAAGGAAAGAACCCGTTTCGGTGACCCTTGAACAAGAAGCATCACGCCAACGACAAGGGATGACACAGTTGTCATTACCATCATCGCAAACATTGGCTCAGCGAGAATGTTGTAGCCTACTTTCGAAATTGGTTGGGCAATTGCCCTGACAATGGCCGCGCATAATGGAAGGATTACAAGGTAAAATGCCCTCCTTCGCCAGCTAATCCCACGACCAACCGCCGCCAAAATTAACCCACCAACAAGCAGCGTAATCCCTACAAATTGAAACAGTGTTACAGTTTCACCCAAATATAAAATGGCAGGCAATATTGCGAATAAGGGGAGAAATGCACCGATCGCAGAGGTTAGCGTGGGGCCAACATGTTTAACGGCCAAAATCTGAAATCGCTGTCCCAAAGCCGGTAGAAAGAGTCCAGCAATCACAAAATATAAAGTCGCTTCGGAATACCAAAAATCCCATTCCAAATTCCAAATCGCCACGCACCAGAAAACCACGGCCATCGTCAAAACAGAAATGAACGCACCGGTTAATTCATCCAAATATGCAAGTGCGTATTTTGCAATGATTGAAGCGAGCGCAAAAAATATGGCAGAAAGAATGGCAAATACAATTGCAACGATCATGTGATGGGCAGGCCTTTTATATTAACTTTTCTCAATTAAGTCAGTCATTTTCTAATTGTCTTCCAACATAAAATCGTCGGCGCGGCCCCGCTCCAACAGAGCAGCCTTTATCCTTTGTGAGACGTACCACCCACACACTACCGGCGGCTCGGCCACCTGCGATCCCTAAGTCAAATTTCAACACATTTGCGATTTGGGTTGATCCTTCGTTCTTCAAAATGCCGACAGCTTCCGCTTTGGCGTTAACCTATCTGATAGCAGCAATATCATCACTATGTAGCATATGCCATATATTGCGCTTGCCAAGTGTTATTATATTTCCTAGCGTAAAATGGTCTGAAGATTCGTAGGAGTTGCCTTTGCACAACGCACTAATCCCACAAGAGCAAATAGATGACTTTTTTATCCTTAGCGCCCGCGCATTCACAAGTAGGGTTCGCCGGATGGTCGCCATCGAGGTTTTGCAAAATGAAGATCTTCAAATTCTCGAATGGCAATTGTTGTTTTCCGTTGCAAGGTTTGGCTGTTGTCATCTTGCGTTCATCACCCGTTCGACCTCGATCGATCCAGCTCATGGAAGCCGGGCTGCGTCGACGCTCGAGACCAAAGGTTTAATCACAAGACGCGAAGATCCCAAAAACAGACGGCGAAAACTTATTTCAATGACACCCAAAGGTGTTGAGGTTTTTGAACGCATTTGGCCAAAGGCAAGAATGGCAGTTAAGAATATAACCGACCATCTTGATCCCGTTGATTTCGCTGAACTTAAGCGCCTGATGGATCTGCTCAATAAAGCATCAGAACAACCACTGGTTAAAACTTCAGGGCATTGACATTCCATACTAACGGAGGACGAAAAAATTGCAGTTGGAGCATAATGAAATTGCGATCATCTTGCGGAAATCGACAGACAAGAATTCAACTTGCTACCATCAATAAGTTTTAACTCAGGGAGAAAATGATGAAACCTAAAAAACTAATGACAGTTGCAGCTGTCGCATCAATCTTTGCAACGGGAGCGTTTGCGCAAGCAAACCTTACTGCTGAAACGGCAAGTCCGGGTGGTGCAACACATCTGTCACCAGCACACATGACCGAGATTGCCGGTACACAGGGTATCGCAAACATTCAGCTTGCTGAAGGTCAGACGCTCACAAACTCAATCCAGAATGTGGCCGAAGGTAAAACTGACATCGCCGGAACGCCGCATATCTTACCTTTCCTTATGAGCCGTGGCGTTGGACCATATGGCTCTCTTGGAGCAGAAAAAGGCGCTGAACTTGCAAGCAATCTACGCGCAATTAACCCGTTCACTTTGGGTGTCTTCCTGCTTTACGCCTACGATGCAAAAGGGATCGGTGGCTGGGACGATCTGGAGGGCCGCAAGATCTACAACGGCCCGCCGCGTGGTGGTGCGCTCACAAACGCTCGTAGCATGATCCAAATCATAGCAGGCTTGAAAGACGGCGAAGGCTATGAAGGTTTACAAACCAATTGGGGGCAAGGCGCCGCTTTGGTCACAAGCGGTGAACCTGATGCGGTTGTGTTGCCCGAGCTATTTCCTGGCAGCCGGATGACCTCGGTCACAGCGGCTGGGAACATGACTGCTTGGTCCATGCCCAAAGAAGCATATGAAAGCGACGCGATGCAAAAGTATATGGTCGCACCAGGCAGTGCGCCATTCACAGCCGTAGCCGCCGATATTGAAGCTGCATTGGGTGACGGGTGGACCGTTGTATCAGAAGACGAAACTTTCCGCGCTTTTGCTACAATCGGTGGAAACGTGGTGCACAAAGACATGGACGGTGATCTCGTTTACAAACTGGTGTCTGCCTATGTTGCTACGCTCGACGATTTGAAAGCTAAAGCTCCGTACGGAGATACAGTGAACTTTGACAACCCAATGCTTGGCATGTGTGGCGCCAACCCAGTTCAGTATCACCCAGCCGCCGCGCGCGCATGGCGAGATGCTGGATATGAGCTCGATGACTGCGCTGTCGCCCAATAAGCAAATTCACTTTTTTTAACCAATTCGGGTTCCAGCGAAATTGCTGGAGCCCGATCCCAGATCTCCGCGAGGTGGCCGATGGCTGACGCAGGCGAAAAACAAGCAGCAACATCAATTTTTCCAAACAGAATGGTTTACATCCTTGCGTTGGTTTTTGTTTTTATGGGCATCGTCAACAGCACGCCCGTTATCCCTGGTTGGGATGCGATGTGGCAAAACATAACAGGAATTGAGAAACTCAAAACGCGCGCGTTTGTAACCGAATTGTTCTACCCGCTTATCTTTTTCATCATGATGCTTTTAGTAGCGCTGAACCATTCAATTTGGCGGGCATGGCAAAGACGCTCCTACGCTTGGTTCGGTGCTTTCATGGACGCAGCCCTAATTATATCAGCAGCCGCCATTTCTCTGACCTATTTGATTGAGATCGATAGCGTTTGTCTGATTGACAGTCTGAACGGCGAGCGTGCTCGTATTATGGCCGAAACGCTAAAAGCCGAAATCGCACTTGCCGAAACGATGGGCCTACCAGTACCCAACACTGTCGAAGATCCCAAATGTGTTTCAACAACAGGTGTGTGGCTGGTGCTGATAATGGGCCTGTCGATTGTTGTTTTCCTTGGCTACAACATCAAAGTCTGGGGCCTGCCACTGGTATTAGTCGCGATCGGCGTTGCCGCTTATACTATTGGCACAGTTTTCGTTTGGTACTTCCATGGCCCAGACGACATTAATAAATATTTTATGACCAAAATGGGTGGTGAGCCGCGTCGGTTTATTGACGGCGTACCCAACGTGCATGATGCGCTAGTGAACACCGCGTCAGGAATTTTAGGCCGCTTCATGAACGTTATCATGAATATGGTTTTTCCATACATCATCCTTGGCGCGCTCTTTGGCAAATCGGCGGGTGGCAAAACACTCATCAAGCTAGCTTTCAGATGGACCCGCAAACTTCGTGGTGGCCCCGCACATGCAGCAATCGTTAGCTCAGCGATGTTTGGAACCATTTCAGGTGGACCTGTAGTTAACGTATTATCAACTGGAGTGCTTACAATTCCGATGATGCTCAAACGCGGCTTTTCAAAAGTTTTTGCAGGAGGCATGGAAGCCGCTGCGTCCTCGGGTGGATCGATCATGCCCCCCGTCATGGGGGTCGCTGCATTTGTCCTGGCGGCGATGACCGGCGTACCCTACGGCGACATCATTGTCGCAGCAACATTGCCTGCAATCGCTTACTTCTTATGTCTGTTCCTCAGCGCCAGCTTTCAGTCACGCAAGCAGGGAATTGAAGCGTTTGGTGAGCTAACAGACGACATGCGTATTTCCGGCGAAGATATCCTTCACCTGTGTCAAATATTCCTGCCAATCCTGCTTATTTTAATCTTTCTATTAACACCCAAAGATCTAGTCGGTTGCGGTGCATTGGGCTGGATTTTTGGCGCAGAAGTGCTGGCAACAGACATTGGCTGTAAGGTTGTATCGCTACCATGGGGTTTACAGATTTTTCAGAATGCGGCGGGTGATGCCGGTGCCACGGGTTGGTGGGCGGCACTATTTGTGACGGTTCTTTTATTTTTAGACAAAGATTTTCGCGCAAGCCCACGTAAGCTTTTGGATGCTTTGGCCGAAGCGGGCATTACCATCTCAACGCTCTATCTAATGTTGCTGGCGGTTACTGTTATCGACATTTGTTTGAATTTCACCGGGGTTTCAAAGTTTGTCGCAATCGATGTGTTGCGGTTCTTGCTAGCCCTTGATCTCGGTGGCGGTGGTCCAGCGATTTTCCAACTTGTCGCGCTGACGATCACCATGTTGCTGGCTGTGCTTTTGGGTATGGGCATGCCTGCAGTTCCCGCCTACATCAACGTGGCACTACTTATGGGACCGATGTTAATCGGCCTTGGTATCGCGAATTTCACCGCTCATATGTTCATCTTCTATTTCGCGGTTGCGTCAGCGATTACACCGCCAGTTGCTCTTGCTGCCTTTGCGGCGTCAACCATCACCAAAGCTGAGCCGATGGCGACCGGTTTCAGTGCTGTTCGATCCGGTATTGTCATGTTTGCAATTCCGTTTGTGTTCGCGTTTTATCCAGAACTTTTGCTGATTGATCAGGCGCTTATCGATCCATCGAGCTCATCAGGGGCGCGGCTTCCCGGATATGAAAATGGCGTTCAGATCGGCACATTGTTGTGGCTCATTGCTCGACTTGTGTTGGCGCTTTACCTCGTTGCAAGTGCTTTGGCGGCGCATGACGCAAAGCCGTTATCCTTCGCTTGGGTCGTAATACGTCTTGCTACGGCTGCTGCTATTTTGGTAAAACCTGAAATGATCCACTTCGCTGCAATTGCTTTCGCCATTGGACTACTTGCACTGCACCATCTAAGCGCACTACGAATGCAGGCAGCGATGCAAAAAACCAGGGCGTCGTCCACAGCGTCCCGGCAAGCATAGGTTCCATTATCCAATGTCGACCGTACCCAAGACCCAATTTTCAGGCCCCGACCTGTGCAAGATGTCCGCACACGAAGTCGTAGCATTTCTCAAGGCGAAAAAGGTAAGTCCAGCCGAATTACTGGACGCCTGCTTTGCGCGGATTGAGGCCGTGGAGCCGCAAGTCAATGCCATGCCCACGATCTGCAAGGATCGAGCCTATGCCGCGCTGTCAGCCGTAGAAGGCGCAAGCATGTTGGCCGGCGTGCCGATGGGGATCAAGGACTTAACCGAGGTCGAAGGCGTGCGCACCACGATGGGAACGCTCGGCCTTGCCGATCAAATCCCGACCAAGAGCGACCCACTGGTCACCCGACTGGAAGCGAACGGCGGCATCGTCGTGGGCAAAACCAACACACCGGAATTTGGCGCAGGCGGTAATACGTTCAACGCCGTTTTTGGCCGCACGCGCAACCCTTGGGATGTCTCAAAAAACGCAGGGGGTTCGTCTGGTGGCGCCGCAGCGTCGCTAGCATCCGGTGAGGTATGGCTTAGCCACGGGTCCGACCTTGCAGGATCCGTACGGACGCCCGCAGCCTATTGCAGCATTGTTGGCCTAAGGCCATCTCCGGGGCGTGCAGGCGGTGGCCCCGGCCCGATGAAATTCCACACTGAGGGCGTTCAAGGCCCAATGGCACGCAACGTGCGGGACTGCGCGCTTTTCATGGACGCGATGTCAGGTTTTGACCCGGCCAGCCCAATTTCCTTCCCACAACCATCCCAATCTTTTTTCGAAACAACCCAACGGCCTGCAAAAGGTTATCGTATTGGTTACAGCGCCACACTTAACGGCTTTGGCACGATTTCACCACAAATCGACGCGATCTTGCGCGGCGCACTTGACCGACTGGCGAAAAATGGTGCGGAGGTTGAGGACCATTGCCCGGATCTCAATGGACTGGATCAGACCTATCGCGTCTTGCGCGCCATGCTTTGGGCCGCACTGCCGGGCCGTGCGCCGGAAGCATTAACCCAACACTACAAAGCCACGCTAAAGGGCAACATCTCCGTTGGCCAAAATCTGACTATCAATGATGTCTATGACATGCAGCTCACGCGCAGCGCGATCTACGATTCCATGATTGGGTTTTTTGACACATATGATGTGCTTGCCTGCCCAGTCGTAGGTATTGAGGCTGGTCCGGTCGAAGAAGAATACCCGATCATAGGTTCGCCAGGGCCGGATGCCGACTATCTCGATTGGCTGCGCTATTCCTTCCTGTCCACGACAACGGGCCTACCAGCGATGTCAGTACCGGTCGGGTTCACCAAAGATGGCATGCCGGTTGGGCTCCAAATCATCGGCAAACCACGCGGAGAGACCGAATTGTTCCAGATTGCCCGCGCAATAGAGATTGAGATGGGTGGGCCGTTTGGCCCGATTGACCCAATCACCAAATAGATGACATCCCAGTATCGGAGACGAATGTGAGCTTTATCTTGGACATAATGTCGGACTTGTTCGAGCGGCGATTTCTATCGTCACCCGACGCATCGACAGACAGCGACACAGTAACCGCGCTTTGCCGCTCAAAGAACGTTTCGTGTGCTAGCCGCATAAAGACAAACCAATCATAAACCAAGTGGTAGCGTACGATGACTAAACAACCAAATTTCCTGTTCATTATGACCGACCAACAACGCGCCGATTGGCTGAGTTGCTATGGCCACCCCATTTTGAAAACGCCCAACATCGATAAAATCGCGTCAAAAGGCACACGGTTTGATAATTTCCATACTGCGTCTCCAGTATGCATGCCTAACAGGGCGTCGTTTTTGACTGGTCGCTATCCAAGCCTACATGGGCTTCGCTATAACGGCTGCACCCTGCCTGAAAATGCGACAACATTCGTCGACCTGCTTGCAGACGCCGGGTACAACACCGCTGCAATCGGCAAGAGTCATCTGCAACCTTTCACAGATTTGCGACCAATGGCCCGAAACATTGGAAACTCGGCCGCGACAACCGAAGCTTGGAAAAAAGAGCAGCCAACGAACTATCAAGAAGCGCCTGAGAACTATCAAGGCGAAGAGGCCTTCGAAATGAAAACACCCTACTACGGGTATAAACACGTGGATATGGTAACCAGTCACGGCGATCGCTGCGGCGGGCACTATCAACAGTGGTTTCGAAAAAACGCGCCTGATTGGCAAGCGCTGCACGATCCTATTAATGAGCTGTCGCACAACTATTCTTGCCCACAAGCTTACAGAACACCCATTCCTGAGGATCTATACCCAACGGCGTATGTTCGGGACCGAACGATTGATTACATCCAATCGCAAAAAGACGAAGATGCTCCGTTTTTTACCTTTGTCAGCTTTCCCGATCCCCATCATCCGTTTAACCCGCCCGGCAAGTACTGGGATATGTACAGCCCCGATAACTTTGACGTTTCGCTTCCGTTCGATGCGCACCAGAACCCAACCACTCCGATGCGTTGGCTCCATGAAAACTGGAAGTCGGGTGGCGCGCAAATAACTGCACAAACAGCGATGATGCTGGACCAACAACAATTGAAAGAAGCCATGGCTCTGACCGCCGGCATGATGGCATTTGTGGACGATGCTGTCGGAGACATTGTGACAGCGCTCGAACAAAGTGGCATGATGGACGATACGGTCATCTGCTATAATTCAGACCACGGTGATTATCTGGGAGATTACAATATGCTGTTGAAAGGTGCGTTGCAGTTTCGGAGCATAACGCGTGTGCCGTTTATATGGTCCGATCCTGACCGTCGTAAGGCAGCTGCAAGCGACGCGCTGTGCTCAACTGTGGATTTGGCCAGTACGATCCTTGAACGCGCTGGTGTTGAGCCCTTTAACGGCAATCAGGGCTTGAGTTTTCTGCCTGCTACAAAAGGCGAAGCCGGGCCACGTTCGGAAGCACTGATTGAATATAATGACGGTGGCAGTCGCCTTGGATTTGAGGCCCCTGCGCGCGTTCGATCCTTGGTGACCGATCGCTGGCGGTATTCCGTTTACCGCGATCAGCCATGGGGGGAATTATATGATCTGGAGAACGACCCCAATGAAACCCACAATCTATGGGATGACGAGGACCACAAAGAAATTCGCGCTTACATGTCCGAACGGTTATCCCACCACTTAATTGCACAAATGGACGAAAGTCCGATGTCGGATCGCTTAGCTTAGTAGACACAACGCGGGATGCAACGAGGCGCATAAGGAAGCTTTGGCTCGCTACCTGAACTGAATGTAGAACACTGCACACGTCTTTTGAGACGGCGTAAAGTTATCATTTTTCGAGGTGTCACCGTTCGCTAGGCCAGCGGCACTGTCCATTTTTGTCTGGCAAATACTAAGCCAGTAAGAGCCAAGGTCCGAGGCGCAGGGCCCGTGATCCGGGGTCCGGTGGCTTGCGGCTCAGCCGTAAGGATTAGGCACAGTAACCCTTACTACCAGTCCATTGACCTAGGCGAACCATCCAATTCTAACTGAACCAAGGCAGCACTGAAGGCAGAAACCTAGGTGCCTGCTCTATAGACGATAGTGCCTTCGGCACTTGGTTCCCGGTCCACGGGCTTAGGCAAAATGGATGGTTACCCCGGGCCAGG
>ENA-OQVM01000939-OQVM01000939.1-marine-metagenome-genome-assembly--contig:-NODE-939-length-41508-cov-4.352490_pt1 | contig 41508 bp, 44 predicted proteins | sample MGYA00237776_ERZ505498 | MGnify/ENA primary metagenome ERZ505498 (study PRJEB26159, sample SAMN06265151) | marine metagenome | isolation source: Helgoland LTER site | place: Germany:Helgoland, sampling...
TTCCGCGACAAGGTCGCAGACAACTTCCGCATCATAACCCACGAGAAATTTCGGGTTTTGGAGTAGAAGCGGTATAATAGTCTGTGAACATACTGAATTCATAGGGTTTTTATGACGCTTTCGTTACGCATTTTGTGAACGGTGCAGAACTTTAGCAACTGCGGTGCTCACTCAACGCCCAACACATCTGGCGTCTGCCATCCCAGATGCTGGCCCCCGTCCACACATAATAGCTGCCCGGTAACCCCCGGCGCATCCAGAAAATAACCCAAAGCCGCCGTGATATCAGCGGGGTCTGCCCCACGTCCCAGAATCGTGTTGTGGCGTTGTGCTGCAAAATGCGCGTCACTTTGGCGGCTGCCCCGCAGCGTTGGTCCCGGCCCAATCGCGTTCACCCGGATTTGTGGGGCAAGCGCCTGCGCGCTGGTCTGGGTCAACGCCCATAGACCCATCTTGGCCAGTGTATATGTCATGAACTCCGGCGTCAGTTTACGCACGCGCTGGTCAATCATGTTAATGATCAGCCCAGTGGCTTTCGGCTCTGCTTGCGCATCTATTTCGGGGGTCAGCCCCTGCGCGGCCATTGCTTGGGTCAGCACGAAAGGCGCGCGCAGATTGCTGCCCATGTGCCGGTCCCAACTGTCGCGCGTTGCACTGGTGACGGTGTCGTATTCAAATATAGACGCGTTGTTGATCAGGCATGTCACAGGTCCGCCCAAGGCGGCAGCAGCTTGGGGGAATAACGCCTCTGTCGATGCATCATTTAGCAGGTCCGCCTGCAGCGCCACCGCTGAGCGCCCCATTGTTTCGATCTGGGCGACCACCTCAAGTGCTGCGTCCTTGGACTGTGCGTAATGCACCGCAACGTCATATCCGCGACCGGCAAGATAGAGCGCCATCGCGCGCCCCAGCCGGTGACCTGCTCCTGTCACCAACGCACGCCCCATAACCACACTCCTTCTTACATCGTCAAAACAACAACCAGATAAAGGGCATATAGTGCGCTCAACACGATCCCCCAGATGCGTGTGATGTCTTTTCCAAGATAAACGAACGGCACCAGCAACAATGACGCGCCCAGCATGACCCACAGATCAAATCGCAAAAACGCAGGATCGACTTCAATCGGGCCGACAAGGCTGGCAATGCCGATAATGGCAAGCAGGTTGAACATGTTTGACCCGATGACGTTGCCCAGCGCCACATCCGCCTGACGGCGCAGGGCCGCCATTACGGTGGTCGCAAGCTCGGGCAGGGATGTGCCAATGGCGACCAAGGTTAGGCCAATCACCGTGTCGCTGACGCCGTAGGCGCGCGCGATGATCGTGGCATTGTCCACCAGCAATGTCGCCCCCAAAGGCAAACCGACCAGACCCAGAACCAGAAACAACCCGATCTGCCATTTCGGCATATTGGGGTCAGCGCCTTCGGGTTCTTCCTCTTCCTTGGTTTCTGCACGGTGATTGCGCGCGTCCCGGAAAGCGTCGCCCAGCACATAGGCCAAGGCCCCCAGCAGAACCAACGCTGCAATCCAGTCAAAGACGCCGCGATACGCCAAAGCTATAAACAACAGCGTTGCCGCGATCATAAAATTGAACGTCTTGCGGGTCTGGCATTCAGAGGTGTGCATAGTCGCCAACAGGGCCGGAATACCCAGCACCAGCAGAATATTCGCAGTGTTGGAGCCGACCACATTGCCCATCGCAATGCCCGGCGCGTTGTCCAGCACCGCCTTGATCGAAATCAGCAATTCAGGCGCGGAGGTGCCAAAGGCCACAATCGTCAGACTGACGATCAATGCTGGCACACCAAGGCGCAGCGAAAGGTTTACTGCACCTTTGACAAGGGCGTCGCCTGCCAACAGCAAGATAACCAGCCCCAGACCCGACAGTAACCATGGCATCAACATCAGGTCTTTCCTTTACAACCGCACGGCCCTTTGCCGATGCGGTACCGGCCACAATCGCCGCATTTTGTCTGTTTCAGCCGTTTGGACCCGAGCCAGTGCATCTTGCCGAACCACGCAAGCGTGCCCATGAAGACGAGAAAAAGAATGACGATTTTAGTAATCATGGTTCAGAGGCCAAAGCGCGCATAGGCTGCACGTTCCTCGATACCTTGCACCGCATCACCGACAATTTGCGCGCCAAACCGGGACAACAATCCCCGCTTTGCACCATAGCGACGGAACTGGACCTTTTTGCCGAAACGGTCCTGCATCATCGGTAGGATGTGACCGATACCGTCGATCAGGCCCAGTTCGGTCGCCCGCTGGGCAAGCCATATTTCACCGGTGAACAGGTCCATATCTTCGGGCAGTTTGCCTGCACGGCGCGAAGCGATGTGGTCTTTGAAATTAACGTGAATGTCCTCAAGCAGCGTTTTCAACCGCGCGACATCCTCCGGATTTTCGGGGCGGAAGGGGTCCAGCATGCTTTTGGATTGGCCCGCAGTATATACCCGCCGCTCAACCCCGTATTTATTGATCAGCTTGTCGACACCAAAGGACGCCGAAATCACCCCGATGGAACCAACAACCGATGACGGATCGGCGTAAATCTCATCCGCTGCGGCAGCCAGCCAATAGCCACCAGAGGCGGCGACATCCTCGACAAAGGCGATGACGGGGATGTTTTTTTCCTCGGCCAACCGCCGGATACGCGCCCCGATCAGCGAGGATTGCACAGGGCTGCCGCCCGGTGAGTTCACCTCGAGCGCGACCGCCGCAGGTTTGCCTTTGGCAAACGCTTTTTCAATGACAGGGCCAAGGGTCGCGTCATTCAGCGCACCGCGCCCTTGGGCACCAATAACGCCGGACAAACGTATCACAGCAACGGTCGGGTCGGATTTAACGAAAGGGAGCCATTTCTTCATGTTGAGACATGTAGAACGCGTGCGCCCCGCAAACAAGGCGCGGTTGTGATTATTGGCGGATGCGCCAGCCTGTGCGGAAAATCCACCAGATAAAGGTCAGGCAAGCAGCAGTGAACAGCCCAATGGCGAACAGGCTGGTCATGATCGGCACGTCGGCTGTGTCAAAAAACGCCCAGCGAAAGCCAGAGATCAGGTAAACCACCGGATTGAACATCGAAATCGTCTGCCAGACAGGTGGCAACATCGAGATGGAGTAAAAAGAGCCGCCCAGAAACACCAGCGGTGTCACGATCAGCAAAGGCACGATCTGCAACTGTTCAAAATTGCCCGCCCATATACCCAGAATGAAGCCAAAAAGCGAGAAACTGATCGTAGTCAGGATCAAAAAGGCAAACATCGCCAGCGGATGCGCGATGGTGAAATCAACAAAGAAGTTTGCGGTGATCAGGATAATAACACCAATTATCAATGCTTTGGTCGCAGCGGCCCCTACGTAGCCGATCACGATCTCGATAAAACTGATGGGGGCGGCCAGCAGTTCGAAAAATGTGCCAATGAATTTAGGAAAATAAATCCCAAATGAGGCGTTAGAGATCGACTGCGTAATCACCGTTAACATGATCAGCCCCGGCACAATGAACGCGCCATAGCTGACGCCTTCGACCTCTTGGATCCGGCTGCCGATGGCAGCACCGAAGACGACGAAATACAGGGACGTTGAAATGACCGGCGCAAGAAAACTTTGCGCGATGGTGCGGAAAAAACGGAACATCTCAAAGACGTAGATGGATTTGATGGCCGTGAAATTCATGCCGCGCCCTCCTCTTCGTGGACAAGGTCGACGAAAATTTCTTCCAGACTGGATTGCCGTGTCACTACATCGCGTAGTGTCAGGCCCGCTTTGGCCACATCTGACAGCAGGGTCGTGATGCCGGTGCGTTCTGCGCGGGTGTCGTAGGTGTAGATCAACGCTTTGCCACCATCGGCCAAGCGCAACGCGTCTGATCGCAGCGCGGCAGGCACTTCTGTCAACGTCTCGTCCAACTGCACTTCCAGTTCTTTTTGACCCATCCGGGCCATCAGCTTGTCCTTGTCTTCGACCAGCATCAACGCGCCCTTGGCAATCACACCCACACGGTCGGCAATCGCTTCGGCTTCTTCGATGTAATGGGTAGTCAGGATGATCGTCACACCGTCCGCCTTGAGGTCTGCAACGATGTTCCACATGTCTTTGCGCAGCTCCACATCGACGCCCGCTGTCGGTTCGTCCAAGAACAATACGCGTGGATGGTGCGCCAATGCCTTGGCGATCAGCACGCGCCGCTTCATCCCGCCCGAAAGTTCCCGGATCTGGTTGTCTTTCTTATCCCACAGCGAAAGTTGGCGCAGCACCTTTTCGATGGCCGCATCATCAGATGCTTTGCCAAATAGCCCCCGTGAGAAGCGCACAGTATTGATGACCCGTTCGAACGGCTCAAGGCTGATCTCTTGGGGGACAAGCCCGATCATCGAACGCGCCGCACGGTAGTCTTTGATGATATCGTGCCCGCCCACGGTCACGGTGCCTGACGTGGCGGTTGTGATGCCACACACCGTTGAAATCAATGTGGTCTTTCCCGCGCCATTAGGACCAAGCAAAGCAAGGATCTCACCTTCTTTGATGCCAAGCGAAACGCCTTTCAGCGCCTCGAAACCACCCTTGTAGGATTTACGCAGATCCGAGATTTCAACGATATTCGACATGGCGTGGCCCCCTATTGGAGGGGCAACCTAAACCAGCGTGTCCAAAGACAACAGAGGCGCCTAGCCTTTTGAACGCCCGAACCAGCCTTTTTTCGCAGGGGCCTCCTCTGTTCCGGCCTCATCTGCTACAGCAGGCCCTTCCAGAGAGGTTTGCAGGTTCTCAAAGAACTGATCTGCCATCTTTTTGGCAAATCCGTCGATGATCCGGCTGCCCAACTGCGCCAGCTTGCCGCCGACCTTGGCCTCTACGTCATAGCTTAGCTCAGTGCCGCCGTCTTTTTCAACCAGCCGCACCACTGCGCCGCCCTTGGCAAATCCTGCCGCGCCGCCCTTGCCAGAACCGTCGATGACCATTGATGTGTTGGGCACCAGATCGGTAATCGTGACTTCGCCTTTGAACGTCGCTTTGACGGGGCCGACTTTTTGGACCACGGTTGCCTCGTAACCTTCCTCAACCGATCCTGTGACCTCCTGCGCGCCGGGCACACAGTTTTTCAACATCTCGGGGTTCAGCAGGGCTGCGTAAACTTCGGACGGGGGCACGGCGATCTGGCGGGTGTCGGACATTTGCATCGGGCTGGCTCCTTTATGGATTGGGTTCAGACATGTAACGCTGCGGCCCACAGGGCCGCAAGCGCCGCGTTACTTTGATACCTCGATAACAACCTTGCCTGTCGCCTTGCGCGTGCGCAACAAGTCCAAAGCAGCATTCGCTTGGGCCAAGGGCAGCACATTGCTGACATGCGGCTTTAGTTTGCCCGCAACATACCAATCAATCAGAACCTTGAAGCTATCTGTCAGCACCTTTGGTTTCAATTTCGCATATGCCCCCCAGTACAGCCCAAGGACCGACAGGTTCTTAACCAGCAGGATATTGGCGGGGATTTGCGGCACCTCGCCGCTGGCAAAGCCAAGCGGCAGCAGGCGCGCCTCTGAATTGCAGGCGCGCATCGCGGCCTTGAACTGATCACCGCCCACTGGATCATAGACCACATCAGCACCACCCAACCCTTTTACAATTTCGCGGATGTCGTCGACCTCGGAATCAATCACATGATCCGCGCCAAAACCTTTGCAGATCTCCAGCTTGTCAGCCCCGCGCGCGCAGGCAATAACCTCTGCGCCCATCAGCTTGCCCAATTCCACTGCCGTCAGGCCAACACCGCCAGAGGCACCCAACACCAACAGCCGCTCACCCGGTTGCAACCGCGCCTTGTAATCAAGCGCGACATGGCTGGTACCGTAGGCAATCAAAAACGCCGCGGCATCGACCGAGTTCATTTCATCGGGTATGGCAACGCAGACGTCCGCCGAAATCGCGGCATATTCAGACAAACCGCCAGTACCGGCGTAGGCCGCGATGCGCTGGCCAACTTGTAAGCTGGTCACACCATCACCAACCTCTTTCACCGTGCCTGCCAATTCCATGCCAAGCGTGAAGGGCAATGACGGCTTTTCCTGATAGGTGCCCTTAATCATCAGCGTGTCGCCAAAGTTCATGCCGCAGGTATCGACGCGCACCAGAACCTCGCCGGCCGCTGGCACCGGCATCTTGAGGTTCTGCATTTTGAGCGATTCGTCATAGGCGGTTACTTGCATGGCTCGCATGATCTGACATCCTTTGGGTTGGTGCGCGCAAATTCTCAGAGGGGGGGCAGTTTGACAAGACCGCCAAGCGCAGAACATTAGGACTGGCTGTTCCCGTTGGCGACGCGATTCTGCGCCCGGACGATGCTGTTTTCGCACCACCACAACAATCAAAACAGATCCCACCCCAAATGCGACAATCCGCCCCACCTTTTAGCGACACTCTATTAAGTAGGTGTTCGCAGCTAAAAGCACGATATCGCGGCATCAGGGTCGGTTTCCCTTGAGAACCGCCACATTTTCCCACAAAAAGGGCAAACTCGACCCCGACCCGCATTTCAGGAGTTGCCGTGTCCCTTTTCCTTATCGTTGCCCTGCCATTTTTGGGCGCGCTTTTGCCTGGACTGATGATTTCTGCAGGACGGCAGGCTTGTGCTGGCATCACGTTCACCGTCACGCTGGCCGCGTTTATCGGGTTGCTGACAAACCTACCTGCGGTGCTGGCCGGCGAGGTTGTCACGACAGGTATCAACTGGATGCCAACGCTGGGGTTGAACGTGAATTTGATGCTGGACGGGCTCGGGTTCTTTTTTGCCCTGCTGATCCTTGGCATCGGCCTTTTGATCATCACCTACGCGCGGTTTTATCTGGCACGTGAAGACAATATGGGTGAGTTTTTCACCTACCTGTTGTTGTTCCAAGGCGCAATGGTGGGCATCGTCTTGTCCGATAACATCCTGCTTTTGCTCATTTTCTGGGAACTGACCTCGCTCTCTTCATTTCTGCTGATCGGCTACTGGAAACACCTGCCCGAAGGCCGCCAAGGCGCGCGCATGGCATTGACCGTCACCGGTATGGGAGGCCTTGCCCTGATCGGTGGTATGCTGATCCTTGGCAATATCGTCGGCAGTTTCGACCTTAGCGTGATTTTGCAAAGCAAAGACATCATTCAGGAAAGCCCGCTGTACCTGCCCGCGCTGATCCTGATCCTGATTGGCTGTTTCACGAAATCAGCCCAATTCCCGTTCCATTTCTGGCTGCCACACGCGATGGCCGCACCTACGCCGGTTTCAGCCTATCTGCACTCTGCCACGATGGTAAAGGCAGGTATATTTCTGATGGCGCGCCTGTGGCCTGTATTGTCTGGCACACCGGAATGGTTTGTGATCGTTACCACCGCTGGTCTGGTCACGATGGTGCTGGGCGCGGTCATTGCGTTGTTCAAACATGATCTCAAGGCGCTTTTGGCTTTTTCAACCGTCAGTCATCTGGGCCTGATCACCATGCTTTTGGGCACAGGCACCGCGTTCGGCGCGATGGCTGCGGTGTTTCACATTCTGAACCACGCGACATTCAAGGCAGCGCTGTTTATGTCCGCCGGTATCATCGATCACGAGACCCACACCCGCGACATCCGCCGTTTGGGCGGGCTGCGCCACTTGATGCCCATCACCTTTGTGATTGCCTCCGTCGCGGCCCTCTCAATGGCCGGTATTCCTTTACTCAACGGCTTCCTGTCCAAAGAAATGATGCTGGAAGAAGCCAACCACACCGTTCTGTTCAACACGCCATGGCTGGTGCCGGGGCTTGCGGTTCTGGGGTCGCTTTTCTCAGCCGCCTATTGTTTCCGCCTGATCGGGCACACGTTCATGGGTCCAAAGCGCGATGATTATCCTGCAAAGCCACATGATCCGCCTGCGGGCCTGTGGTTGCCGCCTGCCCTGCTGGTCGTGCTGGTCGTTGTGATTGGCTGTGCGCCGTTCGTGGCGGAACCTTTCGTCAAACTTGTTACCGCTTCGGTCTTGGGCGACGCCGCCGAAGTGCCAAAGGCCTATTTCAAGATATGGCATGGCTTGGTACCGGCGCTGTATATGTCCATCGTTGCCGTTGTCGGTGGTCTGATCGCATTGGCCTTGTTCAACCCGCTGTTGCGCATGTGGGACGCGGCACCACGCCCCGAAGCAAAGACAATATTCGAAGCACTCATTGCCGCTGCCGTCGCTTTGGCGCGCAGTCTGATCCACACGCTGCACAACGGCGCATTCTCGCGCTATGCGGCCATCGCGGCCGTGACGATCACCGCCGTCAGCTATCATGCGTGGACCACCGGCACTGTTGGTCCCGCCACACGTGTAATGCAACCGGCAGGTCCAGTTGAGATCGCAGGCTGGGCCATGCTGGTCGCGGCCACCTGCGGGCTGGCATTCATGCACCGCAACCGCTTGCTTTCGCTGATCCTTATCGGGATCGTCGGCCTGATGGTATCGGTCGGTTTCGTGTTCTTCAGCGCACCCGACCTTGCCATGACCCAGATCACGGTTGAGGTGGTCACGATCATCCTGCTGCTGTTGGCGTTGAACTTCCTGCCTAACACCACACCCATTGAAAGCACGGTTTTGCACCGTACCCGCGATGTGGTTGTGGCCATCGCGGGCGGGGCGGCGACATTCGCAATGTCATACCATTTCCTGCTGCGCGACGCTGTGACATCACCCATATCGGAGTTCCACCTCGCCAATTCATACAAAGGCGGCGGCGGCACCAATGTGGTCAACGTGATCCTTGTCGACTTCCGGGGTTTTGACACCTTTGGCGAAATCATCGTGCTGGGTATTGCTGCCCTGCTGATCTACGCGCTGACGGAAACCCTGCTTGGCGGGCCAGTCCGCGCGCGCCTGCTGAACCGGGTGCCGGACCAGCCCCGGTCGGGCGCAAGCCATCCAATGATGATGGTGGTGATGACCCGCGTGATCATGCCGGTTGTCCTGCTGGTCGGTTTCTACATCTTCCTGCGCGGCCACAATGAACCGGGCGGTGGGTTCATCGCAGGTCTGGTCGTGTCGATCGCTTTTGTGATGCAATATATGGCAAGCGGGTTCAGTTGGACATCGGCGCGACTGCGCTATCCCTATCATGGTGTGATCGGGGCCGGTGTTCTGATTGCCGGTCTGACCGGCATCGGATCATGGTTTGTGGGCAAGCCGTTCCTGACCTCGGATTTCACCTATGTCCGTATCCCGCCATTTCAGGAGTTTGAACTGGCCACTGCCGCGCTGTTTGATCTGGGCGTCTTTTTGGCGGTTGTCGGTGCTGTGATGCTGTCGCTCGAGAGTTTCTCGAGGCTGGCGCGCCGCGCGCATGTCAAAGACAGCGAACACCCCATGGATATTGACCCCTCGCGTGATCCACTTGATGACATGACCCCGACCAAGGAGGGCGTGTAACATGGAATTACTTGTTGCTTCAGCCATCGGCATTTTGACCGCTGCGGGCCTGTATCTGGTGATGCGATTGCGGACGTTCCCTGTGATTATGGGCATCTCTCTTTTGACCTATGCGGTGAACGTGTTTCTGTTCGCCTCTGGTCGCCTGACTGTGGGCGCGCCCCCAATCCTGACGGACGCCACCTCCTATGCCGATCCGTTGCCACAGGCGCTGGTTCTGACCGCGATTGTGATTTCCTTCGGAATGACCGCCGTGGTCGTGATGATCGCGCTTGGTGCCTATCTGGGCGCGGATGATGACAGTGTGAACGATCCCGTTGATCCTGCAGATACCAAAGCAGGAGACGCATCATGACCCATTGGATCATCCTTCCCGTCATTCTGCCCGCTATCCTTGCACCGTTCATCGTGCTTGCGGCGCGGTATCATATCGGCATCCAGCGGGTGTTCAGCATCGCGGGTGTTTTGGCGTTGATCGTGGTTGCTGCCGGGCTTGCGTGGCAGGCCTCTGACGGCACAATTACGCTTTATCAGCTGGGTGATTGGGCGGCACCTTTTGGCATTGTGCTTGTCGCGGACCGGTTGTCCACGATGATGGTGCTGCTGACCTCTGTGCTGGGCCTCTTTGTGCTGCTCTACGCCATCGGATCGGGGTGGGACGATCGGGGGCGGCATTTCCATGCGCTGTTCCAGTTCCAGCTTATGGGCATCATGGGCGCGTTTCTGACCGGTGACCTCTTTAACCTGTTTGTTTTCTTTGAAGTGCTTTTGATCGCCTCTTACGGTCTGATGATCCACGCGGGAGGCAATGTGCGGCTGCGCGCGGGCGTGCAATACGTGCTCTTTAACCTGCTGGGGTCGACCCTGTTCCTGTTTGCCCTTGGCGCCATCTATGCAGAGACCGGTACGCTGAACATGGCCGACCTTGCCGGCCGCGTGTCGCTGATCAGCGAGGACGCCAGCGTCGGTATCCGCATCGCATCAGTCATGTTGTTGATGGTGTTCGCGATCAAGGCCGCCGTGGTTCCGTTGCACTTCTGGCTGCCCTCAAGCTATGCCGAAGCGCCCGCCCCAGTTGCGGCCTTGTTTGCCATTATGACCAAAGTTGGCGCTTACGCGATCATCCGAATCTATACTTTGGTCTTTGGTCCGGATGTGGCTGTGACCGAAGGGTTGCACGGACTGTGGTTGCTGCCAGCGGCACTTGTGTCATTGGCCATTGGTATGGTCGGCGTGCTGGCCGCGCGCAAGCTGGACCGGCTGGTCGCTTTCTCTGTGATAGGGTCGATGGGTATGGTGATGGTCGCCATCTCGATGTTCACGGCAGACAGCATCGCTGCGGCACTTTACTATATGGTGCATTCGACCCTCGCCGCTGCCGCGTTGTTCCTGATCAGCGACATGGTGCGCGCAGGGCGCTTGAACCTGAACCTGACCGCCATGCCCATCATTTCAGGCGCGGCACTGACGTCTGCGCTGTTCTTTGCTGCCGCTATTGCGATGACGGGGCTGCCGCCCTTGTCGGGTTTCATTGGCAAGCTGCTGATACTTGATGCAGCGCTTGACACACCACTTGCTACATGGATCTGGGCCATCATCCTGTGTTCCAGCCTGATCAGTATTGTGGGTTTCGCCCGTGCGGGCAGTACCCTGTTCTGGAAGGCAAAAAGCGTACCGATACCGGAGGACCGCTTGATCGAACCGGCACCGGCGGTGCTGTCCTATGTTGCGGTGTCCGGACTATTGGCGTTGCTGGTCGCGCATACGGTCCTTGCCGGTCCTATCTACGCGTATACCCAAGCCACATCAGCGCAACTCTTTGCCCCCGCGCCCTATCTTGAGAAGGTTCTGGAAACTCCGGGCAAGCTCAGCAAACCCAAAGAGGGACAATGATATGACACGCCTGTTCCACTGGCTCTTTCCGCATCCTTTGCTGACGCTGCTCTTGGCTGCCGTGTGGGTGTTGCTCCAAAACCAGTTCACGCCCGGCATGGCCGTGTTTGGTCTGATCCTTGGCATTATCATTCCGCGCCTCACGGTGGCATGGTGGCCGGACAGGCCCGGTGGTATCCGCGTCGGTAAAATGGCCGCTTACTGCCTGCTGGTGTTGTGGGATATCCTTGTTGCCAACGTAGAGGTTGCATGGATCGTCCTGACCCGTCCCAACGCCAAACTGCGCCCGGCATGGGTGGTTATCCCGCTTGATCTGCGCCAACCAGAGGCGATCAGCATCCTTGCCGGCACCATCACCCTGACCCCCGGAACCGTTACTGCGGACCTCTCGGATGGCGGGCACAGCCTGTTGGTGCATGCATTGGACACCGATAACCCCGACGCCGTGCGCGACGCGATCAAACACCGCTACGAGCGGCGCCTGAAGGAGATATTTGCATGAGCTTTGCAACCGATCTGATGCACAACGCGATGCTTTTTGCCTTTGCTGTTGTCGCGATTGCACAAGTTTTGTCGATGGTGCGCCTTGTGATTGGCCCAACCATAGGCGACCGCATTCTGGCACTGGATACCATGGTGGTGAATGCAATCGGCCTGATCGTGCTGCTGGGTATCGTCCAAGGCAGCCGGATCTATTTTGAAGTCACGCTGATCATCGCGATGCTTGGGTTTGTCTCAACCGTTGCCTATGCGCGGTTTGTATTGCGGGGGGACATCATCGAATGAGCCTTGAGATTATTGGAACATATGCGATTACCGTCTGCCTGATCATCGGCACAGCATTTGCCATGATCGGCACGATCGGCCTTTTGAAGTTCAACGATCCGATGGTGCGCCTTCATGCGCCAACCAAGGTCGGCACCATCGGGATCGGTGCGCTACTGCTTGCCTCGATGATCCATTCCTACGTGTTTTCGGACGGGTCGATGCATGAACTGCTGATCATGGCGTTTTTGTTTGTGACCTCACCGATTTCGGCAAACTTTATTTCCAAGGTGAACATTCATCGGCGCAACTGCGACGTGCCGCCGGTACCACCTCAGGACGAGGCGTGGTCAACGCTGGATGTTCCTGAGGACGAGGTAGAAGTCGCACCCGCCAAATGACTTAGCGCGGCGCCATCCGAATGGCGCCGTCAAGGCGGATAACCTCGCCATTCAGCATGGGGTTGTCCACGATGTGACACACCAGTTTGCCAAATTCTGCCGGATTACCAAGCCGCGACGGGAACGGCACTTGCGCACCCAGCGAGATCCGTACCTCTTGCGGCAACCCTTGCAGCAACGGCGTGAGGAACAAACCCGGTGCAACCGAACACACGCGCACACCCTTGTCGGCCAGATCCCGCGCCATTGGCAGTGTCATGCCCACAATACCACCCTTGGAGGCGGCATAGGCAACCTGCCCGACTTGACCTTCATAGGCCGCGACCGACGCTGTGTTTATGATCACACCGCGCGCACCGTCCGGTGCCATCGGCTCTGCCCCGACCATGCGGGCCGCCGCCTCTGAGGCGCAGATGAACGAACCGATTAGATTGATGCCAATGACCTTGGCAAACAGGGCCGCGTCATGCGGCGCACCACGGGAAACGGTTTTGGCGGCGGGACCGATACCAGCGCAATTGACCATAACGCGCGGCACACCCGACTGGGCGACAACGGCGTCCATTGCGGCAGACACATTGGCAGCATCCGATACGTCGACGCGGTGGAACGTTCCGCCCAACTCGGCAGCTTTGGCTTCGCCCAGCTCCTCGTTCAGATCAAAGATCGCTACTTTTAGCCCTGCCTTGGTCAATGCCTCAGCAGTCGAGGCACCCAATCCAGAGGCACCGCCGGTTATAATTGCAGTACTTCCTGCCCAGATTTCCATCATCTTGATCCTTAGTATTCCGTTTAGGCCGGTGACATCTTAGGCCGGTGACATCCCGCGCAGACGCTCGGACCGGCGGCGCAACAGCTCCACCACTGTCAGCAAACAAATCGAGACGCCGACAAGGATGGTCGCCACAGCGAGGATGGTCGGGCTGATCTGTTCGCGCAGGCCGGTGAACATCTGCCATGGCAGTGTTTTCTGCCCCGCCGAACCAACAAACAGCACCACCACGACTTCGTCAAACGATGTAATGAAGGCAAACAAGCCGCCCGAGATTACGCCGGGCAAGATCAACGGCATCTGAACCCGGAAGAAGGTCGTAACCGGACCCGCACCCATGTTTGCCGCTGCCCGTGTCAACGAGTTGTCAAAGCCCACCAAAGTCGCTGTGACCGTGATGATCACGAACGGAATGCCCAGTGCCGCATGCGCCAACACAACACCGATATAGGTGCCTTGCAGGCCAATACGGCTGTAGAAAAAGTACATACCCGCCGCAGAGATGATCAGGGGGACGATCATCGGCGAAATCAGAATTGCCATGATCGCACGGCGGAACGGCACATGCGGTTGGCTAAGACCAATTGCTGCCAGCGTGCCAAACCCCACAGACAAAAGCGTTGCGGCAGGGGCAATCTTGACCGAGTTGGCGACCGCTTGCTGCCAATCAGGATTGTTAAAGAAATCACGATAATGCTTGAGCGAATAGCCCGCCGGATCAAACCGCAGCATTTCAGGCGTGAAGGTAAAGAAGTTCTCGGCATTGAAGCTAAGCGGCATCACAACCAGAATGGGCGTGATCAGGAACACCAAGACAGCACCACAGATCACCCGAAAGGAAAAATGCCACAGCACTTGGCCGGGTGTCAGGTAAGGCGCTATGCGTTCACGGTAACGCCCCTCGTAGAGCCAAAAGCTGAACCAGCCAAAGAGCCAGCCAAATGCGCCACCGATGACGCCCGCAGGAATGCCCGCCGCCATGAAACCCACAACGGCCAGCAAGGCTGTCAAGCCCCAGCGGCTTGGTCTTTCGAGCTTGATCACTTGGGTCATCACAAACGCGATTGCCGCCATGAGGATGGCCCCCGCGACGATGCCGATCAACGTAGCATTCCATGCCGTCCCTACAAAAAGTCCTGCAACGCCGCCCGCAAGGGCGACAACAGGCACATAGAATGAAACCGGCGTGCGCGATATTGGTGTCAGTGCGCTCATGTCTTCAGCCCCCCAGCTTTACGTTGTCGATGCCGACGATGCGGTCATACGCCCAGTAGAGGCCCATAACGACAACCAGCAGGATTGCACCAAGTGCGGCCGCCAAGCCCCAGTTGAGCGAGCTTGAGATATGATAGGCAATCTGGTTCGAGATGAACGAGCCCGACGTACCACCCACGATTTCCGGCGTGATGTAATAGCCAATCGACAGAATGAACACGAGGATCGACCCCGCGCCGATGCCCGGCACCGATTGCGGGAAATACACCCGCCAGAAGGCCGTCCAGTTCGTCGCACCCAGCGATTTCGCCGCACGTACATAGCTGACGGGAATGGTCTTCATCACCGAATAGAGCGGCAAAATCATGAAGGGCAGCAGAATATGCGTCATTGCGATGACCGTACCTGTCGAGTTGTTGATCAGCGCCAGACGGCTGTCATCTGCCACAAGGCCAAGCCAGACAAGTGTGTCATTCACCACACCTTGTTGTTGCAGCATGACTTTCCACGCGGATGTCCGCACCAACAACGAGGTCCAGAACGGCAACAGCACAAGGATCATCAAAAGGTTCGCGGTTTTTGAGGGCAGGTTCGCAAGGATAAAGCCAACCGGATAGCCAAGCAGAATACAGCTTCCTGTGATGACCAGTGACATGATCAACGTCCGCACAAACAGCCTGATATAGAACTGCTGATTTTCGGGCCTCATCTCTGGTCCGTCCACAGATTTCTGCATGTCGATCGAGTTCAGGAAGTAACCGGAGGTGAAATCCGGGCTATAGACTTTGAGGGTCTGCCAGACATCAAGGCTGGACCAGTCCTTGTCTACTTTGGTCATGGCGGCGGGGAAATCGACGGTCTCAAAGCTTGCCACGACAGCGGCGGCTTCTTGCAACTCTTCCGCGCCCGGACCTGTGTAACCGCTGATGTCGGCACCCGTCGAAAGATCATCATAGAGCGCTGAATAAACCACCGCCCAAGGATCGGTCTTCGACAGATTATCATTATCTTCGTTCTGTACAAAATCGGCAAACAGCGCATATTTGGCAGCCGTTTCGGGCAGGATATCCGCAATCGCCGGATTGGGAACAAACGCCGGCTGTGGTCTGCCGGATGCTTTCGTCCACTCGTTTTGCGCGGTCACCCATGCAGGTGCCCCCATGACGGGGTTCCAGTTTTCAGCGTCTTTCCAGAATGGATTGAGATCTTCGAACTGGTCTTGGTAAACCTCGCCCATGTCTTCGACCCTGCGCCCCGTCTTGCGGAACAAGCTCGACATACCCGTCAGCTCATAGTTCAACCGCGAACCAAGGCGCGTGTGCAGCTTGCGCTCTTTGGCTACGAAAATGTCCTCGTACAGCGCTTTGTACGTCTCGGGAGGGGGCAATGTGTCGCCCTCTTCGTCCCAGTCTTTGAGGGACGCAACAGTGCGCGGCAGCGTGTCAGATACGATCTGGTTCTCGACCGAGCGGAACAACATGTCCACAATCGGCGCAACGAATGTCAAAAGCACAAATATCAGCAGGGGCGCAATCAACATCAATGCGCGCAGTTTCTGGCGGCGCAGGGCGCGGTTCAGGCTGGATTTGAGGCTCGTGCCATCTGCGGCAAGCATGGGGCCATTGGCGACGTTGTCAGTCATTTATACACCTTCCACCACCAGAATGGTGCTCTCTGCCGTCCGCTTCCGGATTTCGGCAACTTCTTGATAATCGGGGTCATTATAGGCGGCCAGCGCCTCTTGGTAGGAGGGGAATTCAATCACCACATGCCGGGCGAATGCCTGGCCTTCCATAATATCGCTTTGTCCACCGCGGACCACAAATGTGCCGCCCAGACGTTTCAGGATCGGTGTGTCGCGCTCAACATATTCTTTGTAAGCTTCTGGATCGCGGACCGTAATATGGCCGATGATGTACCCTTTGGGCATGCCGGTATTCTCCTGATGGGGTGTCGAGGGCCCGGAAAGGCCCCCGACAATCACGCACTAGGCGAGATTATTGTGCCAACCACGCCTGAAACTTGGCGTCGATGTCATCGCGGTAATCCGCCCAGAACTCGTAGTTATAAAGGAACGTGTTCTTTGCGTTCTCTGGGTCTGTTGGCATGTGTGGCGCCATTTCGATACCCAGTTCTGCGTGCTTGCCGACCAGTGGTGCGGACGACAGACGTGCAGGACCATAAGAGATGTACTTGGCCTGATCCGCCAGACGCTGTGTGTCTGTGGCGAACATGATGTAGTCAAGCGCACGTGCCTGACGCTCTGGCGTCAAACCGGTCGGGATGATCCAACCGTCAAGGTCAAACACCTGTGCGTCCCACAACATTGCGACAGGCTGGTTCTGCTCTTCGATCACAGCAAAAAGACGACCGTTATAGGTCGAACCCATCACGATTTCGCCGTCTGCCAGCAACTGTGGTGTGTCCGCACCTGCAGACCACCAGATCACGCTGTCTTTGATGGTTGCGAGCTTGTCCAGCGCCTGCTGCTGACCTTCTTCGGTCTCCAGCACGTCATAAACGTCAGCCTTTGCAACGCCATCACAGAGCAACGCCCATTCCATGTTGTTGATCGGACGCTTTTCCAGCGCGCGCTTGCCTGGATAGGCTTCCAGATCGAACACCGCGCAAACGGATGTTGGAGGCGTGTCGCCAACCAGATCCGTGCGGTAGCCGAATGTTGTGGAATAAACGATCTGCGGGATAAAGCAGTCGCCGACCAGCAGGTCACCAAAGTCTTCGGAAGCTGGTGTGCCGTCAGGCGCAGGTGCCAGCATTGTGTCCGGGTCGATTTCCATCGCCAGACCTTCGTCACACAGACGCAGGGCGTCTGCAGCAACGACGTCAACCACGTCCCATGTGACGTTGCCCGCCTCATTCATCGCGCGCAGCTTGGCCACGGCCTCGGCTGAGGATTCGTCGTTGATGATCGTGACGCCTGTCTTTTCCATGTATGGATTGTGATAGGCTTGCTGCTGTGAGTTGGAATATGCGCCACCCCAGCTAACGATCGTCATTTCGTTAGCCATGTGGCCATCGGCTGAGACCATGCCAGCCGCGACAGTCAGCGCGGTGGTGGTCAAAAGCGTTTTGGTCAATTTCATTGATAGTCTCCCTGATAGTACCCGTTAACGTAGACGGACCGGCAGCAACGGGTTTAGCCACCATATCCCAAAGCACGCACGCGGTTTAAGCATCCAGCGCGCGGCAATCCTCTGGCAGCCAGCCGATCTCGATCTGCTGGCCGGGTTTCAAACGCTCCACATCGGGGGCGTTACGTGTCTTGATGATGAAATCATCTTTGCCCGCGACCCGTAGGCGCGTGCGGAAAATATCACCCATATACACAAACTCAAGCACTTCGGCCTTGAGCGTCAGTGCATCATCGCTGATGCGGTCCTTGTTGTACTCGACGCGCTCGGGACGAATGGAAACGCGCGTCCGCTCTCCCGCCTTGCTGACGTTGATCGGCTTGGCAACGATCACGTCGCCACTATCAAGCTTGACGCGGGCCATGTCGCCCTTGATCGCTTCGATCACGCCTTCCAGCGTGTTGTTCTCACCGATGAACTGGGCGACAAAGCTGTTCTCGGGCTGTTCATATAATGTATCGGGCGCAGCAAGTTGCTGAATACGGCCATCGTCAAACACGGCAACGCGGTCCGACATTGTCAGCGCTTCGGTCTGGTCATGGGTCACATAAACGGTCGTGATGCCCAATTGGTGCGCAAGGTTTGTGATCTCGAACTGCAATGTTTCGCGCAGCTGCTTGTCCAGCGCGCCCAGCGGTTCGTCCATCAAGACCAGTTCAGGTTCAAAAACCAAGGCGCGGCTGAGCGCGATGCGCTGCTGCTGACCGCCTGATAATTGCGCAGGACGGCGACCAGCAAAGGATCCCATCTGCACCATATCAAGGGCGCGTTTTACTTTGGCTTCGCGGTCCGACTTGCCCATCTTGCGCACTTCCAATGGGAAGGACAGGTTTTCGGCCACGGTCATATGTGGAAACAGGGCATAGTTCTGGAACACCATGCCGATGCCGCGCTTGTGCGGCGGGATGTTGTTGATCGACTTGCCATCAAGGCGGATATCGCCGTGTGTCGCCGTCTCGAACCCGGCCAGCATCATAAGGCAAGTGGTCTTGCCTGAGCCAGAGGGTCCAAGCATGGTCAGAAACTCACCTTTGGGCAGCGAAAGATTCAAATCCTTCACCACAAGGTTCTCACCATCGTATGATTTTTGCACGCGCTCGAATTCGACGAATGCGTCGGCTGATGACGATGTTGTCACGTCAATATTCTCCCCGTTCTTATCGCGACAGGTTTGTCCCATCGTCGCATCATGAACATATCCATTGAAACATACGACAACCAAGACGCAACCCGATTCTTGGGCAGAGCCCTTTAACAGACCAATTCACCAAAAAAGGCGTGAAAATTAGGCATTTCACCCACAAAACTGGTCATTTCCTGAATTCTACCGCCGATGACACGCGCATCACTTCGCGAAAAGTTTCACTAATTCGGGCAGATATGCATCCCCGTGGCCTATTTCGACGGTTTGTCGCAATGCGTCCACGACCCCATTTGCCACCGTTTGTTGCGCCCCGGCGGCCCCGGCCATTTCCCGGTAATACTCAATATCCTTCAGGGCATTGCTCACAGAAAACGGCAGGCCGGACGTGTCGCCACCAGTGATAAACGGCGCGAACCGGTCCAGCGCCACCGACGCACCACCGCCCGTGGCCAAAACATCGACAAATACCGCCGGATCAACGCCGCCATCTGCCGCCTGTGCCGCCGCTTCGCCCAGCAAAGTCATAAACCCGATAGAGACGTAATTGTGCAGCAGTTTCATCCGGTGCCCCGCGCCCACATCGCCCACGCGCTGCACATTTTCGGTGAAACTGTCCAACACCGGGGCGACTTGGGCCAACACATCTGCATCACCACCGACCAACAGATTAAGCGTCCCTGCATGCGCATGTGCCGAGGTGCGTGTCATCGGTGCGTCCAGAAACTGCGCGCCTTTCGCCTGCGCCTGCGCCGCCAACGCGACCGTGCTCTCTGGCAGCGCGGTTGAGCAATCAACCACAATGCTGCCCGCACGCAAGGCGTCCAACACGCCTTGCGGTCCCGTCATGATCTGTTCGACCTGCGCCGATCCCGTAACGCATAAGATAACCACATCGGATGCTGCGGCCACCTCAGCCGGGGTTGCGCAGGCGACCGCACCAAGCCCGCGAATTTCATCTGTCGGCTGATTGCCCGGATGATCCAGAAAGCACAGATCAAAGCCGCCCTTGATCATCACATTGCGTGCAATGCCTTGCCCCATCAGCCCGACACCAATGATCCCTACTTTCATGTCGGTCCCTCGCTTACATTGTCTTGTGTGTATCGCTGGCGCACCGGGCCGCGGTATTTCTCGGTCAATTCCTCTGGCACCTCGTTCCCGTCCACCAAGAACGGCAGGATGCCCTTGCGCCCTGATTTTCCACGCATCGCGATAATGTCGGCCTCTGACTTGGTGACGCGCTGCGCCAGTCGCCGCCCCCACCGTGCCAGCATCCCGTAAAGGCGGTCAATCTCGGCCTGATGCGCATCGCCCTTGGCCAGATCGTGAAACTCCTCTGGGTCGGCATCCAGATCAAACAGCATAGGCCGCAACCCCCCTTCTGCGTGGATCATCTTAAAGCGCCCGTCGAACACCATAAACAGCCGCGCATCTCGGGGTGTCATGCCCAGTTTCATCGCTTGCGGGGTCGCTGAATAATCATATTCACTGATCGCATATTCGCGCCAATCGGGCGTCTCGCCATGCAACAACGGCAACAAAGACCGCCCTTCAAGGATGTGGTCCGGCACCGCGCCGCCCGCGACCTCAACAAAGGTCGGGGCCAGATCAATGCTCTCGACAAGTGCATTACAGGTTGTGCCACGGGTCGCATCTGCATCGCTGCGCGGATCAAAGATGATCAGCGGCACCTTCACCGATTGCTCGTGAAACATGTCCTTTTCACCCAGCCAATGATCGCCCAGATAATCCCCATGATCCGAGGTCAGCACAATCATCGTGTCCTTAAGCGTACCTGTCTCCTCCAGATAATTCAGCACGCGGCCCAACTGATCATCGCATTGCTTGATCAGCCCCATGTAGGCCGGGATCACCTTTTGGCGCACTTCCTCGCGTTGAAAGGCTTGCGCGATTTTGTTGCCCATGTAGGCCCCGAACACCGGATGCGGATCATCGCGTTCCACCTCCGACCGGATTGGTGCAGGCACATGATTGGCACCGTACATATCGTGATAGGGCGCGGGCACGATGTAGGGCCAATGCGGCTTGATAAAGCTCACATGCGCGCACCACGGCCCTGTTGCTTTTGACATGAAATCAAGCGTTCGCGTGGTCAGCCAAGGGGTCTCGCTGTCCTCTTCGCGAATGTTGGCTGCCTTGTTGGCATTGCGAAACATCCAGCCCGACGCGATCTGATCGTCCTCGATCCCCGCATTGGCATAATCCGCCCAAGGGTTCTCTCCGTCATAGCCCTTGGATTTCAGGTATTCGTTATACGGTGAGCGTTTTTCGTCATAATACCCGTCAGGCCCGTATCCCCACAGCCCGTCGTCACGCGCCCAGACGTCGAACCCGCATTCCGCCTGCCGCGCGCCAATCACGCTGTCAGGGGCAAGGCCCAGCCGCGCCATGCCTTCGGCGTCCGCCTTCATATGCGTCTTGCCCAGCAGCCAGCACTCCATGCCAAGCTTGCGCAGATGATCGCCCATTGTCTGTTCGCCCACGCGCAAAGGAAAGCCGTTCCACTGCGCCCCGTGGCTTGAGGTGTAGCGCCCGGTATACGTGCTCATCCGGCTGGCCCCGCAGATCGGCGATTGCACATAAGCGTTGGTGAACCGGACGCCCATCGCGGCCACGCGGTCAAAATTCGGTGTGTGCAGATGTGGATGCCCCGCACAGCTGAGGTAATCGAACCGCAACTGGTCATACATGATGAAAAGAATGTTCATTCGTCTCTCCCTTGCGCGCCACTATCCATTCGTGCGGCCCGAGGTGCAAATGCGAAATCCCAACGCTGGCATTGACGGCCCGATTGCCGCATGTTGGGCCGCAAGACCCTGCAAAGGAAACCCCATGTCCGACCGCCACCGCCAATTCCTGTCGCACCTGTTTGACACCGCTGTGCGGGCCGCCGATCCGTTCGAAGCGCTCAAAGGGCGGCTGCCCGCTCCGCCCAAAGGCCGCACTGTGGTCATTGGCGCAGGCAAAGGGGCGGCACAACTGGCTCAAGCGTTCGAGGCACTTTGGCCGCACCCGTTCGAGGGGGTCGTGGTCACACGCTACGGCTATGCTGCGCCTTGCAAAACCATCCGCGTGCTTGAGGCAGCGCATCCTGTTCCTGACGCTGCTGGTCTTGTTGCGGCAACCGCGCTGAAGGATATGGCGCGCGATCTGGGGCCCGACGATCTGGTCATCGCCCTGATCTGCGGTGGCGGGTCATCCTTGCTGCCAGACCCGCCCGAGGGCCTTACGCTTGATGATCTTCAAGCGCTGAATACCGCGCTTCTGGCCTCTGGCGCGCCCATCTCGGTGATGAACGACATCCGCAAATGTTTCAGCGGGATCAACGGCGGACGCCTTGCGGAATTGGCGGCACCTGCCCAAGTGCATTCTTTTGTCGTATCCGACGTGCCGGGCGATGCACCGGGCGAAGTCGCCTCTGGCCCTACGATCCCCGGCAGGCCGGACCCTGCCGATGTGCTGGCGATGATCGAAAGCCGTGGTATGGACCTGCCGCGAAACCTCATGGACCACCTCGCCACCCAAAAACCCGCACCACCGGTCCCAATCAGCAACACAAAAACCCAAATTATCGCCTCTGCCGCGATATCGTTGGAGGCAACGGCCGAGGCCGCCCGCGCAAAGGGCGTCAATGCATGGGTTTTGTCCGACCGTATCGAAGGCGAGTCCCGTGATGTTGCAACCGTCCATGCAGCCCTTGCCCTGCAAGCCGCCCAAACGGGTTTCCCCTATGCCGCCCCCGTGGTTCTTCTTTCAGGCGGCGAAACCACAGTTACATTACGCTACAAAGGACGCGGTGGCCGCAACGCCGAATTCGCGCTGGCGCTGTCGGTTGCATTAGAGGGGGAGCGCACCATGCACGCCCTTGCCGCCGACACAGACGGCATCGACGGGTCAGAGGATAACGCAGGCGCATTCATAGATGGTACTACCGCACAAACGATGCGCGAAAACGGCGTTGATCCGCAGGCGTATCTACAAAAGAACGACGCGTATTCAGCGTTTGCCGCAATCCGCGCGCTGTTTGTGACAGGGCCAACCGGCACCAACGTCAACGACTTTCGCGCCATCCTGATCGGCGACCCGCCCGATTAGACTACGCCTGACGCTCTGCCACATGGCTGGCGATCAGTTCCTTGTACAGCGCCTGAATGCGTTTGGTCACGGGGCGCGCGCCATCGCCAATCGGTTTGCCGTCAATCTGGCCGACAGGCGTTTGCGCGCCAAAAGTGCCGGTCAAAAACGCCTCATCCGCACCATAAGCCTCATAAAGCGAGAAGTTCTTTTCAAACACGGGAATGCCATCGGCACGGCACAAATCAATGACCTTTTGCCGCGTAACCCCGTTCATGCAGTAGTCCCCGGTCGAGGTCCAAACCTCACCCCGGCGCACAATGAAAAAGTTGCACGCGTTCGTCGTGTTCACAAACCCCAGCGGGTCCAGCATCAACCCCTCGTCCGCGCCCGCTGCTTCGGCCTGCAAACAGGCAATGATGCAGTTCAGCTTGGAATGGGAATTAAGTTTCGGGTCCTGCGACATGGGCAAGCCCCTGACCTGAGGCACGCTGGCCAACCGGATGCCTGCCGATTGCAGGCGGTCCACGGGGCGTGAATGTTCCATGATGATTACCAGCGTTGGTCCCGATGTGCTGAGCGCGGGGTGCTGAAACGGCTTGTCCTTGATCCCGCGCGTCAGCATCAACCGGCAATGCACATCATCCGTCATGCCGTTGGCCGCCGCCGTTGCCGCCATCGCCGCCGCGATACCCGCCTTGTCCATCCCCACATCCAGCGAAATGGTTTTGCAAGAATTGAAGAACCGGTCCATGTGTTCGTCGAAAAACGCCCAGACCCCGTTATACAGGCGCATCCCCTCCCAGATCCCGTCGCCCAGCATAAAACCGCTGTCGTAGACCGACACTTTGGCCGCATCGCGGTGCACGATCTCGCCGTTCACGTAGATCATGATATCGCGGTTACGCACGTCTTCTTCGGCGTCATGGGTGGTGGAATGGTCGGTCATGTGCTGTACCTTGGGCAGTTTTTGGGGTAGGCTTTTTGCCTAACGCCGCCAATGAAACGGCACGATGATCAGCGCCCCGATGGACGATACAATCGCGTTCATGCCCGCGCTGTTAAAGCCGATGCCGAACATGATCCGGACAAAGAAAAACAAGAACGCTCCGCCCACGCAAATGATGATGGATTGAATGATCCCGTTGCGGGTCCAACCCGTTTTTTCAGAGGCGTAGCCAATGATACCCGCAATCACCACCGTGCCAAAAAGGGTCAAAAACATCGCGTCAGTCTCCGCTCAAATCTGTGCCAACCGCGATCTGCGCGCCGCTTTGAAACACATCCGCATCCTGCGCTGCTTTGCCCGCGTGTTGCAAGCGTGTCAGTGTGATTGCCCCTGTGCCGCACGCCACTGTCAGATGGGCATCCAACACCCTGCCCGCCGCACCAGCACCGTGAGCGACCCGCGATCCCAATGCTTTGATCCGCACACCGTCCAGCGCAAACCATGCCCCCGGAAAGGGCGATAACCCACGTATCAAACGGTCGACTTCTCCGGCGGGTTTCGTCCAGTCAATCCGTGCCTCTGCCTTGTCGATCTTGGCGGCATAGGTCACGCCATCGTCGGGCTGCGGCACCGGTGTCAAATCAGGCAATTGGTCCAGTGCCGCGACAATGGTCTGCGCGCCCATCGCGCTTAACCGGTCATGCAGCATTGCTGTGGTTTCTTCAGGCGCGAGCTGTGTCTGCGCCCGCATGAGAACTGGCCCGGTATCCAGCCCTGCCTCCATCTGCATAATGCAAACGCCCGTGTGACTGTCCCCCGCCATAATCGCGCGATGGATTGGTGCCGCCCCGCGCCAGCGCGGCAGCAGGCTGGCGTGAATGTTCAAACACCCTTGCACCGGCATATCCAGGATCGCTTGCGGCAAGATAAGCCCGTAAGCCACAACAACGGCAACATCCGCCTGCAACGCGGCGAATTCCGCCTGCGCCGCCTCCGTTTTCAACGATACCGGATGCCGCACCTCCAGCCCCAATGCCTCTGCGCGCACCTGCACCGGGCTTGGCCGGTCTTTCTTGCCGCGCCCCGCAGGACGGGGGGGCTGACAATAAACCGCGACAATATCATGACCTGCGGTGACAAGCGCATCCAGCACCGGAACCGAAAAATCAGGCGTGCCCATAAAGATGATGCGCATGGTGGCGTTCCTTTCCGGCCAGACCTTAACCGTTGAGTTTGCGGGCCTTGCGCAGCAGCATGTCGCGCTTGGTTTTGCTCAGCCGGTCAAAATACATCTTGCCCGCCAGATGGTCGATCTGGTGCTGCACACTCGTTGCCTCCAACCCGACAAATTCGCGGCGCGCAATGACACCGTTCTCGTCCAAATACCGCACCGATAACGCCCGTGGGCGCGTAATCTTGGCCGACATGCCCGGCAAATTCGGACTGGCTTCCTCGTATTCATTCGGCTTGGCAGAGAGTTCCAGAATAGTCGGGTTCGCCATACGAATTCGCTTGTTGCGCGCCTGACTGGCATCCACGACCGCCAGTTGCAGCATCACGCCAATCTGTGGCGCGGCCAGCCCCACGCCGGGCATAGCATCCATCGTCTCGATCATATCGTCCCAGATACCGCGCACTTCATCGGTGATCTCTGGCACCACCGCACAAGGGGTGCGCAGACGTTTGTCAGGCCATGGGATGAAACGGCGAATGGTCATTGTGCCTCGTATTCTGCGATCAATGCCGCGCGCGTTTCTGCATCGAGATGGTCAAAGGTTACAACGCCGTCCAGATGGTCCAGTTCATGCTGCGCGCAGGTCGCGCCAAAGCCCTCAAAGCTTTGGACATACCGCCCGCCGTTGAGCCCGGTCCAGACCATTTGCACCTGTGTCGGGCGGTTGATCTGGGCCGTCACACCGGGAATGCTCAGACAGCCTTCGGTGCCCGTGGCACGTTCCTCGCCGATCTCTTGCAACATCGGGTTAATGCACACTAGCGGGTCCGATTTGCCCTCTTTCCAGCCGATATCCATCACGAACATCCGCACCATCGCGCCGACCTGCGGCGCGGCAAGGCCACGACCGGGGGCGGCATACATTGTCTCAAGCATGTCAGCGGCAAGCGCTTCAATTTCGGGCGTGATTTCCTCGACGGCCGCGCAGGTCTGCGTCAGGCGCGCATCGGGCCATCTCACAATCTCAAGTATACTCATCCGCGCGCAATCTCGCGTTTCAATTTCACCATCTTGCGGGTCATCATCTGGCGTTTGAGCGGTTTAAGGTAGTCGATGAACAGCTTACCATCCAGATGATCAATCTCGTGTTGCACGCAGGTCGCCCACAGCCCGTCAAACGTTTCACGCTGCAATTTACCGTCGCGGTCCATCCATTCAACGTCAATCACTTTTGGTCGCGTCACGTCGGCATAAAGTTCGGGCAGCGACAAACAGCCTTCTTCATAGGTATTCATCTCGTCCGAACTTGCGATCACCTGCGGATTGAACATCGCAATCGGGCGCGGTTTTTCGCCCTCGGCCTTAACACAATCCAGCACCACCAGACGCGTCAAAACACCAATCTGCGGCGCAGCCAGACCGACGCCGGGGGCATCATACATCGTGGAAAGCATGTCATCGGCCAGCATGCGCAGATCATCCGTGATGTCCGGAACAGCGGCAGATGGCTTTTTCAGCCGGGGATCGGGGTGTAAAAGAATGGGGCGTTTCATAGGGCTGATTTAGGTGAACATAGGGGCCTGCGCAAGCAACCCCTTGCGGCCCGCGCTTATCCCGCTAGCTTGGCGCGCAATTCCAAAGGAGCCACCCCATGAATTTTGACGAAATCATCGACCGCCGCGACACCCATTGTGCAAAATGGGACAAGATGGAGGCGCTTTATGGTGTGCCCCGCGACACAGGAATCGCGATGTGGGTGGCGGACATGGATTTCCGCCCACCCCAAGTGGTGCAAGACGCCTTGCGCGCGCAACTTGATCATGGCGTCTTTGGCTACTTTGGCGATGACAGCAAATATTTGGCCGCAATCCAATGGTGGATGGACACGCGCCACGGCTGGAGAGTCGAACCGGAGTGGATTTTCACCACCCACGGTCTGGTGAACGGCACCGCGATGTGCGTCGATGCCTTTACCGCGCCGGGTGACGGCATCGTTTTGTTCACGCCCGTTTACCACGCATTTGCCAAGGTGATTAACGCGGCGGGCCGCAAGGTCGTGGAATGCGAACTGGTCAACAACAACGGCCGCTATGAACTGGATTTCGACGCGTGGGACGCGCAAATGACCGGCGCGGAAACGATGCTGGTGTTTTGCTCACCCCACAACCCTTCGGGCCGTGTCTGGACCCCCGAGGAACTGCAAGGCGTTGCCGATTTCGCCAAACGCCATAACCTGATTCTGGTCTCGGATGAAATTCACCACGATCTGGTCATGCCCGGTCACACGCACACACCCATGGCCAACATCGACGGCATCGCGGACCGGTTGGTCATGATGACCGCCACGACCAAGACGTTCAACATCGCAGGCAGTCATTCGGGCAACGTGATCATCGCGGATGAGGCTTTGCGCGCCAAGTTCGCAGGGCGCATGGCCGCACTGGGCCTGTCGCCAAACTCATTCGGGCTGTTCATGGCAACCGCCGCCTATTCGCCCGAAGGCGCTACATGGGTTGATGAATTGGTCGAATACCTTGATGGGAACCGCAAACTCTTTGACGCTGCGGTTAACGCCATTCCCGGACTTGCGTCGATGAACCTCGAATCCACCTATCTTGCGTGGGTCGATTTCGACGGTACCGGCATGCCCATGGCTGAATTCACCCGTCGCGTCGAACAGGACGCGGGCATCGCCGTTAACCATGGGCCGACGTTTGGCAAAGGTGGCGACAGCTTCCTGCGCTTTAACATCGCAACGCCCCGCGCCCGGATTCAAGAAGCCTGCGACCGTCTGGCTGCCGCGTTCAAAGACCTGCAATAACGCGCATGTTAGCCTTGCGTTGACAGGTCCTGTGCCAACATCAGTTCGTTACCATCAGGGTCATAAAATGACGCAAGGCTGACCATGCCCTCCATTGTCTCAGTTTCCCCTTTGAAACGCACGCCCGCGCCCTCAAGGGCCGTCCGTGCTGCTGCGATATCCGGCACGCCAAAGACCGGCGTGGCGCCGCCCGCCACAACATCCTCCGTCTGCCCCAAACCCAGAACCACACCCTTGGTTTTGGTCGACATCTCGCTCCACCCTGCCTCGTCAATGTGCATCCGCAGCGTGAAGCCCAGCATTTGTTCGTACCATGCGGCACTTGCATGTCGGTCTTTCACGGACAGGGCAAGGGTGATCTGATCATCCAATTGTGCAATCGCCATAACGTCCTCCTCGGTTGACGCCTTAGCTTATACGCGGCACGCGATCTGTCAAAACGCAAACCTTGATGTGCGCAAATGCAGAGGGTCTGCGCTTGCGCTCGGGTGGCCAGATGCGGCCCTACGCATTAACTTTGGATTAAACGCAAAAGCATCGGAGCATGGCATGGGACTTCTCGTAGACGGCAAATGGCAAGATGAATGGTATGATACCAAATCCTCTGGGGGAAAATTCGAACGCTCCGCCGCCAAGTTCCGCAACTGGATCACTGCTGACGGTAGCGCGGGCCCGTCAGGCGCGGGCGGTTTCAAGGCCGAAGCCGGGCGCTATCACCTTTATGTCAGCTACGCCTGTCCTTGGGCACACCGCGCACTGATCTTTCGCCAGATCAAAGGACTAAGCGATCTTATTGGTGTTTCCGCTGTGCATCCCGACATGCTGGGCGACGGTTGGACGTTTGAAACGGACGATCATGGTGCCAACGGCGACGACCTTTTTGGTCTGCCCTTCGCGCGTGATCTCTATATCAAGGCCAACGCCACCTTTACCGGTCGCGTCACCGTGCCAATCCTGTGGGATAAACAGCAAAACACCATCGTCTCGAACGAAAGTTCTGAAATCATTCGCATGTTCAATAGCGCCTTTGATGCACTGACCGGCAACACCGATGACTATTGGCCAGAGGCCCTGCACGACGCCATCGCGCCGATCAATGACCGCATCTATGACACGTTTAACAACGGCGTTTACAAATCCGGTTTTGCCACCAGGCAAGAAGCTTATGACGCCGCCGTGCATCCGCTCTTTGAGACGCTTGAGTGGATCGAAGATATCCTCAGCCGCAATCGCTACCTTATGGGCGACACTTTAACCGAAGCGGATTGGCGGCTCTTTACCACGTTGGTGCGGTTCGACATGGTTTACCACCAACACTTCAAATGCAACCGCAACCGCATCGTCGATTACCCGAACCTCTGGGCCTATACGCGCGAATTATACCAGATGGAGGGTGTCGCAGAGACGGTAAATTTCGACCATATCGTGCGGCATTATCACTATAGTCACGATAGCATTAACCCAAACCGGATCATCCCGATCAACCCGGTCATCGACTTTGACGCTCCTCATGGTCGAGGTGCCTAATCGTTAAGATTTACACTTCCGCGTAGTGTTCTATCAACGCCGCCAGATCATCTGGCGGCGTTGCTGCAGGCACAAACGCGCAGGCGTTTGCCGCATGCGCAAAGATTGATCCGTCCGAGAAAAAACTGCTGGAGGTGACAAAAATCACCCGCGCATCCGGATGGCGGTAGTTGGCATAATCAGCGACTGCCAACGCACCACCTTCGGACAGCACCAAATCCAGCAGAATCATATCAACATCATGTGTGGCCAGATATTGAATGGCACAGGTCTGGTTGTCACACAGCGTCACATCCATCCCCATCCGCTCAAGATGCCTGGCCCATAAAGAGCCAAGATCAGATCGGCTTTCCACGATCAGCACCTGCATGGGTTTCTCCAGTTTGTTGGGGCCGGCAGCGGCAGTTGTATGCCACCGTATTCTGCACAGATTGTTAACAAACGGTTAATATCTGAAGAAAAGAGTTAACCCCGTCGATATCGCTTCAAGAACTGGCGTCATTCCGCTTTGCCTGTGATCAAACTCGGCATAAGGCTGCCAGTGCGGTTCTGTCGACCAAAAGCGTTTCTCTGAAAACCGAAAGGAAAGAATCATGACCGGCGGCTTGATCTTGGCCTTGGCCCTCATGCTTGATGCGTTGATGGGTGAACCTGCGTGGCTGTGGCAGCGTTTCCCACACCCTGCGGTCCTGATGGGGCGGCTGGTCGCCTGGTTTGACAGACACCTGAACACCGGTTCCGGGCGCAAAGCCAAAGGGGTGTTTGCCCTGCTTTGCCTGATCATCGTCGGTGGCATCACCGGTGCATTCCTTTCACTGGGCGGGCCTGTCATCGAAGTCGTCTGTGCGGCGATCCTCATCGCACAACGCTCCTTGATCCAGCATGTCGCCGCTGTGGCGGACGGTTTGCGCCTCTCCCTCAAACAAGGTCGCCGCGCGGTCGCCCTGATCGTCAGCCGCGATACGACGGACATGGCCCCCTCAGCAGTTGCCAGATCCGCGATTGAAAGCGGCGCAGAAAACCTGAGCGACGGTATCATCGCGCCAGCCTTCTGGTTTCTGATCGGCGGTCTACCCGCAATGCTGATCTACAAATGCGTTAATACGGCCGACAGCATGATCGGCTACAAAACCGACCAGTACCGCGACTTTGGCCGGGCCGCTGCCCGCATGGACGATCTGCTGAACCTGATCCCGGCGCGCCTGACCGCTGTGCTGATCGCGCTCCCGACAGGTGTCTTGAACCAATGGCCCGCCATAACCGCAGACGCCCGCCTGCACCGCTCGCCGAATGCCGGCTGGCCCGAGGCCGCGATGGCGCGTGCCATTGGTGTAGCGCTTGCCGGTCCGCGCGCCTATGATGGCGTGATGCAAGACTTTGCATGGGTCAACGGTGTCGGCATGCGCGAGATCGGCCCACGTGCAATCGACGCTGCCGTTGGCGTTTTGTGGCAGGCATGGGCGCTGATTCTGGGGCTTTCCCTGATCCTTGGCCTGCTGATGATGTAAAGGAATACGATGCGACCCTTCGTTTTAGCTGCCTGCCTGCTCCTGTCCCCCCTCCCTGTCTTGGCCAACACCATCTGCGGTGGCACCTTCTCCAGCTTCGTGGATGGCCTCAAGGCCGAGGCTGCAACGCAAGGCATTACCCCAGAAACAGCAGACGCGTTCTTTCGCGCGGTCAGTCAAGACCCAACCGTGCTGCAAGCCGACCGCAAACAGGGCGTTTTTCAGATGCCTTTTGTCGATTTCTCGCGCAGGCTTATCTCCGACGATCGCATCAACCGGGGCCGCGCGAATGGCGAAAAATACGATGCCATCTTTGACCGGATCAAGGCTGAATATGGCGTAGACCGCGGCGTCTTGCTGGCATTTTGGGCGTTCGAGACCGACTACGGCACGTTTCAGGGCGATTTCAACACCGCCAATGCGCTTGTCACACTGGCGCATGATTGCCGCAGACCCGAACTTTTCCGCCCGCAAGTCTTTGCCGCGATGCAACTCTTTGCCCAAGGCGCATTTGATCCGGCCACGACCACAGGCGCATGGGCCGGCGAAATTGGCATGGTCCAGATGCTGCCGCGCGATATCCTTGAAAACGGTGTCGATGCGGATGGTGATGGCAAAGTGTCGTTGAAAACCTCTGCCGCAGACGCGCTCGTCTCTGGTGGTAAGATGCTGCAACATCTTGGCTGGCGCGCAGGCGAACCCTGGCTGGCAGAGGTCACTTTGCCCCGCAACTTTGATTGGGCCCAGACCGGTCTGGATGTGACAAAGCCCATTTCCGAATGGCAATCCTTGGGCGTCGTGCCCCGCAACGGCCCCTTGCAACAAGGGCTGGTCGCCTCTGTCCTTTTGCCCCAAGGTCACAAAGGCCCCGCTTTCATCGCATACCCGAACTTTCGCGTCTATTTCGACTGGAACCAAAGCTTCACCTACGTCCTGACAGCCGCCTATTTCGGCACCCGCCTGCAAGGCGCCAAAGTCTTTGACACGGGCAACCCCGAACCTGGTCTGGACGGTAGCCAGATGAAAGCACTGCAAACCACATTGCAGTCCCGTGGTTATGATGTCGGTAGTATCGACGGCATCTTGGGCGCTCGCACCCGCGCCGCCGTGCGCACCGAACAGACCCGTTTGGGCTTGCCTGTGGACGGTTGGCCAACACCCACACTTCTCTCGAAACTCTAACGATCGGACATTTTCATGGCTCTTAAAACCTCGGCAGCGCAGATGGTCGCGCAGGCCCGCGCGCGCATCGAAGAAATTGAAACAGCGGACGCCATCGCGATGGTCGATGATCCGAACGTACAATTCGTCGACCTGCGCGACCCCCGCGAACTGGAACGCACCGGCCACATCCCCGGCGCATTCCACTGCCCGCGCGGCATGTTAGAATTCTGGGTGGACCCCGACAGCCCCTATTTCAAAGAGGTGTTTGCCCAAGACAAGAAGTTCGTCTTTCACTGCGCCTCGGGCTGGCGCTCTGCCATTTCGGTGGCAACATTACAGGACATGGGGTTTGCAGCCGCCCACCTGAAAGACGGTTTCAGCACTTGGGAAAAGTCCGGCGGACCCGTTGCGCGCAAGGAAGCGAAGTAAGGTTTCGTTAACTATAAACTTCGAAAGTAGCTTTGAAATTTGGCGCATTTTATGGCATTAAAATGCTACGGAAGTTTCGGCAGTGAAATCACTGACAAAAGGCCCCACAGAGTTGCTGCTCTGTGGGGCCACTCTTTTTTCAAAACACTAAGCTTCGATAAAGAGCCGGACAATCGCGACAATCAGGGTCAACCCTGAGATCACAACCATCCATTTACAGAAATGTCGATTTTCCAGTGAAATCAAATCCTTCTTCTGTCGCAGTGGATTGCGGTGGCGCGACCTTAGAAGCGAAACTAGAACGAGGTATTAACCATCCCGGTAGAATGACCTGCTCAGGCGACCATCGCCGATGCTTTTTTCAGGTCAACCGACACCAACTGGCTCACGCCTTGCTCAGCCATTGTCACACCGAACAAACGGTCCATCCGCGCCATTGTAACCGCATGGTGCGTGATGATCAGGAACCGCGTGTCGGTCTGGCGACACATCTCATCCAGCAAGTCGCAGAACCGCGTGACGTTGGCATCGTCGAGCGGTGCGTCGACCTCATCCAGCACACAAATCGGTGCGGGGTTTGCCAGAAATACGGCAAAGATCAACGCCATCGCGGTCAGGGTCTGCTCGCCCCCGCTCAACAGGCTCAGCGTGCTCAGCTTCTTGCCGGGCGGCTGGCACATGATCTCCAGACCGGCCTCCAGCGGATCATCGGATTCGACCATGACAAGACTGGCCTCCCCCCCGCCAAACAGATGCGTAAACAATAGCGTAAAATTGCTGTTCACCTGCTCAAACGCAGTCAGCAGACGTTCCCGCCCCTCCCGGTTGAGGCTGGCAATACCGGACCGCAACGTCTTGATCGCCTCTTCCAAGTCGGCCTTTTCGGAAACCAAAACGTCATGCTCTTCCTGAACGTCCTTGGCGTCTTCCTCGGCACGCAGGTTCACCGCACCCAATGCATCGCGCTGCCGTTTGAGACGGTTCACATCCGCCTCAAGCCGGTCGGCCGTAGGCATTTGATCCGGGTTCACGTTCAGTGCCGTCAGCAATTGGTTCGGCGTCTGTTGGCTGTCTTCGGCAATACGCTCTGCGGCAGCACCGACGGTTTCCCGCGCAGCCTCTGCCTGTGCCTCCGCCCTTGCCCTCGCCTCGCGGGCTTCACTGGCCAGACGCTCGCTCTCGCGCTCGGCCAATGCCGCGTCGCGCAATGTGGTTTCCGCCAGAGCCAGCGCATCACCCGCCGCCGCGCGGCGCGTCTCGGCCGTTGCGATTGCGCTGCTCAGCTCATCGCGCTTTGCCGCGATTTCCGCAGGTGCTTCAGATGCCTCTTTCAGCTCTGTTTCGGATGCGTCCTTGCGCTCTACCAATTCCGCACTGCGCTTTTCTGCGGTTTCCAACCGGTGCCGCCAGCCGCTAAGTTCCTTGGTCACCTCTTGGGTCCGTTTGGTGCGCGCCTCACCCTCGCGGCGTAATTCGTCGTGGGCGGACCGGCGCGACATCATCGTGATCCGCGCCGCCTCAACGGTCATGCGAATATCCTCAACCTGCGCCCGTGCCTCGGTTAAATCGCCAAGTTCGGTCAGCGCACGCTCTGCCTCCAACACCTGCGCACGTGCCGCCATCGCCTCGTCCTGATGACGCTTGACGGCCAAACCAAGGCTCTCCAACCGCCCTTCCGCGATGTTTCTGTCCGCCTCTGACCGGCTCAGGGCACGGCCGGCATCGGCCACCATACGGTCGGCATCGCGCCTTGCCTCGCGGGCACGCTTGTCCACTTCCGACTGCGCGCTCAGTGTGCGGGTCAACACATCATGTGCGGCGCGCGCGGCCTCTGCACGCTGGTTTGCCTGCTCCAATGCCTGTTTGAGCACCTCGAGCCGGTTCAGTTGCTGCAGACGCAGTGCTGCTGAGGATGGCGCGTCTTCGGCCCATGCCCGGTAGCCATCCCACCGCCACAAATCGCCCTCAAGCGACACCAGTCGCTGACCAGGCAAAAGTGCGGCTTGCAAGCGAGGCCCTTCATCGGGATCAACCAACCCGATCTGTCCCATCCGCCGCGTCAGAACCTCTGGCACAGAGACATGTTCGCTGAGCGGTGTGACCCCTGCGGGCAATGCCTGTGGCTGCTCATAAGCGCCCAACACCGCCCAACCTGACGGCCCGTCCGCGTCAACCTGAGGCGCGCGCAGATCATCGGCCAACGCCGCACCAAGCGCCTTTTCAAAGCCATGTTCGACCTGCAACCGGTCAAGGATCTGCCCGCCTTCTGCTGTGTCGCGCTCGACCAACTTGGCCAGCGCACCGACCTCTGCGCGCAGGGCGTTCATCTCCCCTTCGGCCTCGGAGCGTTCCGCGCGGGCATCCGCCTCCAGCGATTGTGTCTGCGCGCGCGCCTCTTCGGCGCTGAGCAACGCATCATCTGCCATGGCAGCCGCCGCGACCGCTGCGGTTTCTGACACCTGTGCAGCCGCAAAATCAGCCGCTGCCTTGTCCAGGGCCGTTTGACTGTTGCGCACCGCTTCCTGCGCTTTGGTCGCCTCAGCCTCGGACTTGATCTGCATCTTGCGGTTATCATCCAATAAACGCTCTGCCGATCCGTGCCGCGCGGCAAGCCGGGCGACATCCTCGGTGAGTTGCGACAGATCGCCTTCGCGCGATTGCAAGACCGTCGCCGCGTCACGTGCCAGATTTGCCGCTGCCTCAAGCGCGTCTTGATGCCCCTCGCCCGCCTTGGCCAACTCGCGCGCTTCCCATTCAAGCCGTTCAATCGTGTCGCCCGCATCCCTGTTCAGGCCCGTCTCACGCTCAATATCGCGTGCCAACTGGTTGATACGATTGGTCAATGTGTCAATCGTCGCCTGCGCGCGCGCCTCCTGATCGGCAAGAGTGTCGCGCTGTACCGCCAAACGCTGCAAAACGGCGGACGCGATAGCCTCTTCCTCGCGCAGCGGGGGCAACGCTTCTTCTGCTGACTGGCGCGCCTTAAACGCTTGCTGCACAACGGTCTGCGCCTGTGCTGCTGCAGTCGTGCGGGCGCGCAATGTCTCATCCGCCGCTGCGCGTGCATCATCAGCCTCGCGCCAGCGCCGATAAAGCAGCGTACCCTCACAACGCCGCAACTCGTCCCCGATCTCGCGGTAACGCGCCGCCTGCCGCGCCTGACGCGCCAATTGCGCCAGTTGTGCGGCAAGTTGCTCAATCACATCATCGACGCGCAGTAGGTTTGCTTCTGCGGCGTTCAGCTTCAGCTCTGCCTCGTGACGCCGCTGATAAAGGCCTGAAATACCTGCCGCTTCTTCCAGAATGCGGCGACGGTTCTTGGGCTTGGCGTTGATCAACTCGGCAATCTGTCCCTGCCGGACCAACGCAGGACTATGCGCACCCGTAGAAGCATCAGCGAACAGCATCTGCACGTCCCGCGCGCGCACATCTTTGCCCGCGGCCTTGTAGGCGCTGCCCACATCGCGGGTGATCCGCCGGACGATCTCAAGCGCGTCGGTATCGTTGAAACCGGCAGGGGCCAATCGGTCCGAATTGTCGATATGCAGGGACACTTCGGCAAAATTGCGCGCGGGCCGTGTTGCCGCACCGGCAAAGATCACGTCTTCCATCCCGCCGCCCCGCATCGCGGTAGGGCGGTTTTCCCCCATGACCCAGCGCAGTGCTTCCAGCAGGTTGGATTTGCCACAGCCATTGGGCCCCACAACACCGGTCAGTCCATCGGCGATGATCAGGTCGGTGGGGTCTACAAAGCTTTTGAAGCCCGTCAATCGTAGCTTGGAAAAACGCATGGGGTGCGGTGGGCCTTGGTGATTCCTAGAACCTGCTTAAGGTGCGTGTTCATAGTGGTCCAAGTCAACCGCTGACCACAAAGGAGCGTGGCATGCGCGGCGTTATCCACAAGATATCGCGCAGAACGGCCAAATACGCCTATCCCGGCTTGAGCTTCTTGCGGCAATCAAGCAGCCCTGTGGCCAGTGCCTGATCACCGCGAACCTCTTTGACCACACATCCGCTGACCTGTGCCATCGCAATGCCTGCGCGTTCACGGACAGGGCTGAACCGAGGTGCATATTCGGTATTGGTGCGGATCGCTTCTGCCAGTTCACCGCGCACGCGGACTTCAAATGTTGACCCCTGCACAGTGACTTGCGTCGCCGGTAACCCCCTGAAATGCGGGCCCGGCGTGTTGCAGGCCGCCAGCAAGAAAAACAGCGCTATGAGAATCCCAAAACGTATCATCGCATAACTAAAGCAAGGAATGCTTAACAACGCGTTACCGACTGCCCCGCTCAGGTCGCAAAACCGTTGCGGGCAGGATCAAGCGGTCATATAAGTTTACCAATGTTGAGGTACCCAATGCCCTTTCACCCCGTTTCCTCTGAAAAGCTTTCCAGCGCGGTCGTCCGGCAGATCGAACAGCTTGTGCTGCGCGGTATCTTGCGGGCAGGTGAGCGACTGCCATCCGAACGTGAACTGGCAGAACGCCTGCAGGTGTCCCGCCCCTCCTTGCGTGACGCCATTGCAACCTTGCAAGAAAAGGGGCTTCTGGCCGCCAAACCAGGCGCAGGCATCTACATCGCTGACGTTCTGGGCAGCGCCTTTTCCCCCGCGTTAATCGAACTTTTTGCCCGCCATGACGAGGCCGTCTTTGATTACCTCTCATTTAGGCGCGACATGGAAGGGCTGGCTGCGGAACGCGCCGCACAGCAGGGGTCGGATACCGACCTGGCCGTGGTGAACGCGGTCTTCCAGAAAATGGAATCCGCTCACGCCAAGAAGAACGCCGAAGAAGAGGCACAACTCGACGCGCAATTTCATATGGCCATCATCGAGGCCAGCCATAACGTTGTCATGCTGCACATGATGCGTTCAATGTATGAACTTTTGCGCGGTGGGGTGTTTTACAACAGGCAAGTCATGTTCAGCCAGCGCACCAGCCGCGGCGCCTTGCTGGAGCAGCACAAGGCGATCAACACCGCCTTGCAGGCCCGTGATCCTGCCGCCGCCCGCGCCGCCATCGAAAGGCATCTCGACTACGTCGAAAGCTGCCTGCGCGCTCAGATCAAAGCTGTGCGCAATGAGGCCATCGCGCGTCAACGGCTGGATCACGAAACCGGACAGTAAACAGCAAAAAGCCCCGAACCATCAGGCGGGGGCTTTTCTCATTCCAGTATGATCGGAGGTCAGTGCAGTTTTGCGCCGACCTGAGTGATGGCATCGTCAATCAGCGCATTGCCATCTGCCGCTGTCATCTGCTTTGCGATCACGTCGCGCGCCGCTGCAATGGCAATTGTAACCGCTTGATCACGAACCGCTTTCACGGCAGAGTTTTCGGCAGAGGCGATCTGATCCTGTGCGGCGGCCATGCGGCGCTCGACTGATTTCTCCAGATCCATCCGGGCTTGCTCGCCCGCTGCGGCGGCTTCTTCTTTTGCTGCGGCAACAATCCGGTCAGCCTGCTCTTGGACTTCTTTTTGCTTACGCTCATAGCTGGCCAAAAGCGTCTGTGCCTCTTCGCGCAAACGACGGGCTTCATCAAGCTCGGACTTAATATCGTCCGCGCGCTTGTCCAACATACCGCTCAAAAGGCTCGGCACTTTGAAATAGAACAGAATACCGATGAACAGCAGGAACGCCAGCAACACGACAAAGTCGGTGTTGCCCAGCGAAAAAAACGGGCCTTTGGCGGCCAGTGCTGGCGTCGCGAAGGTGGTCGCACCCAGCAGGGCTGTCAGGGTCAAACGCATGGCTTATCCTTTCATCCGTGCTGTGATGGCGGCGGTTACGGTCTTTGCGTCCGCTTTGCCTCCCATCGCTGTGATGATCTCTTTGGCCGTGTCCTTGGCCACGATCTTCACGTTCTCCAGCGAACTGGCGCGAATTTCTTCGATGGCTTTTGCAGATTCTGCCGACTTCTTGGCAATCTCAGCATCGGCCTTTTCAATGGCTACGTCGAGGTCTGCTTTGATCTCGGCTTTGGCGTTGGCCACGATGATGCCAGCCTCTGCACGCGCATCAATCAGCGCCTTGTCGTATGCTTGTTCAGCCGCGAGCGCCTTGGATTTGAGGTCTTCGGCTGCGGCAATGTCGTTGGTGATCGTGCCAGAACGCTCTGCCAAAACCGCACCAATGCGGGGCAACGCGACCCGTGACAGGATCAGATAAATCGCAATAAGCGCCAGTACGAGCCAGAAAATCTGGTTGCTCCAGGTGGAGAAATCCAGCTGTGGCATGCCCGGTGCAGAAACCGCTTCAGCGCTATTTGTTTCAGTTGCCATCTTGGCTTCTCCTTCGGAAACTTGGACCTACATGCGGACGAATGTTACCATCCGTCCGCTCGTAAGGATGTCAGTAACCTAAGGTCTTAAACAGCGAACATCAGCAGCAGAGCGACGAGGAACGCGAAGATCCCCAGAGCTTCTGCAAACGCGATGCCGATGAAAAGTGTTGCTGTCTGCGAAGCAGCAGCGGATGGGTTGCGCAATGCGCCGGCCAGATAGTTGCCTGCAACGTTACCAACACCGATTGCGGCTGCGCCGGAACCAATTGCTGCCAAGCCTGCGCCGATGTGTGCGAGTTCGCCTTCCATGTGAATTCTCCTTACGATTGGAAGTTGAGAGTAGGGTGCGCATTCATTGTGCACCGGTATTGTAGGGAGCGCATTTACTGCGCACCTTTCGTTAGTGTGACGGGTGAAGCGCGTCTTTGAGATATACGCACGTCAGAATGGTAAATACGTAGGCCTGGATGAAGGACACAAGGACCTCCAAACCGTACATTGCGGTAATGCCAAGTATGGCGACCGGCGAAACCAGCGTGATCGCGGCAAAGCCTGCAAACACTTTGATAACCGCGTGGCCGGCCATAACGTTGCCCGCCAAACGAATGGAGTGGCTGACGGGGCGCACGAAATAGCTGATCAATTCGATAATCGCGAGCACTGGACGCAATGCCAATGGTGCAGACGCTACCCAGAACAGGCCCAGAAATGCAGCGCCGTTCTTGACGAAACCCAATATTGTGACGGTCAGGAACACTGCCATCGCCAACACAACTGTCACAGCAAAGTGCGATGTCGGTGTGAATGCCGTCGGGATCAGGCCAAGGAAGTTACAAGAAACGATGAACATGAACAGCGTCATAATGTAGGGGAAATACTTGACCCCTTCTTTGCCGCAGATGTCTTCGACCATCTTGTACACGAAACTATAGGCCAATTCTGCAACCGACTGCATGCGGGACGGCACAACCGCGCGCTTGGAACTGGCGACAACCAGCAAAAGGAACGTCAGGATAACCGCAAAGAACATCCAGACTGTTGCGTTGGTTACTGTGTACCACGCCACGCCACCGTCGCCAAAGAACGGCTTGATGATGAACTGGTCCATCGGGTGAAAGACGAGACCGCCTTCTTCGCCTGCTGCTTCTGTCGCCACTTCAGGCTCCTTCGTCTTTGCCGCCCGATTGGGGCGAATTGCGTTCGGCCTCTTCGGCCAACTTCTTTTCCTGTATCTCGTTTGCAGAGCGGAGCATCGTTTTGATCCCCGCCGCGAGACCCAGCATGACAAACAGCACCATAAAGATAGGCAACGTGCCAAACAGCACATCAAGCCCGTATCCGATGCCGAAACCGATCCCAAGACCGGCAACGAGTTCGATCACCATCCGCCATGCAAGCTGCGCCTGCGAATAATGCTCATCTGCGCGGGGCTTTGGCGCGTTGCGCTTTTTGACAGCGTCGATCTTGGCCTCAAGCTGCTTTAGCTGCTGCTGTTGGTCGGGATCGCTCACGCTTCTGCCCCATGCATTTCTTGACGGTGAAGTACTGGGCAGGGGGGCAAGAGTCAACAACAACGATCATTCGATTAAGATACTGATTACAAACTATAAATATTAGGTCAAGGTGGACTTCTGCACTCAATTGGGGCGCTTTGCCGCGTCCGCACTATCGAAAGCAATATTCAACCCGTTGGTTGAGTGTAGCTCAGCCTTGCTGCCGCCAAACGGTTGTTTCTGCGATCAGCCAGTCACGAAACACCCGCACGGCCTTGCGGCGAAGCACACTTTCACCGTGTAGCACATGATACCCGCCTTCGCGAAAACCGATATCCGAAAGCTGCACCAGCCGCCCCCCGGCGACCTCACCCGTCACCACCTCTTGGGACACCAGCAATACACCCTGCCCTGCCACGGCCGCCTCTACCGCCAGAACCGAACTCATCCGCCATGCCAATTGCGGCACCTCATCAGGCGCGACACCGCCAGCAAGCGAGAACCACAAATCCCACGTGCCCCCGGTACGATCCTTCAACAGCGGATAGTCCAGCAAATCACGCGGCGACCGCAACGGCGCATTCATCAGATCGGGAGACGCAAAAGGATAAAGCGGTGCGTCGCTGAGCAACTCGGACCCCGCATACCGCCCACCGGGCCGGACAAACCGAATGGCAAGGTCCGCTTCATACCGCGCAACATCTGCCAGATGCCGCGAAGCTTCCAACCTGATTTCAACATCGGGGTGCGCGGCCTGAAATGCGCCCAGTCGCGGCACCAGCCATTTGGTCGCAAACAAGGTTTCGGAATTCACCGTCACGGTCCCTTGGGGCGTTTCTGCCAAACCTTCGGTGGCATAGGCAATCGCATCCAAAGCGGGCGAAACCTGCGCCAGATAGGCCGCCCCATCCCGCGACAATTGTAATCCACGCGGCAAGTCGCGGAACAATTGCACCCCCAACCGGTCCTCAAGTCCGCGCACATGGCGGCTGATGGACGAATGGCTCACACCCAATTCATCCGCCGCGCGCGAAAAGCTCTGATGCCTGCCAGCCGCTTCAAACGCACGCAGCGCATTTAGGGGAGGGAGTTTACGGACCATAATTTATGTGCGTTTTTTGCACACATAATGTCAAGCAATTGACTTTGCAATGCAGCTCCCTGCCACCCATAACTGGATTAAATATGCAGCCAAGGTAGATCCAATGTCTCTCATGAGAAGAAGCATGCATTCGCATGACCGGAAGACTTGTGCAAAAAAGCCAACCATACGTGGGCTGCTTCAGTTGATGCGC